>Ga0307507_10000012_pt1 | contig 251216 bp, 132 predicted proteins | sample 7_EM_MG_FD_207223 | JGI IMG/M metagenome (GOLD analysis project Ga0307507, IMG submission 207223) | Populus trichocarpa ectomycorrhiza microbial communities from riparian zone in the Pacific Northwest, United States - 7_EM | ecosystem: Host-associated > Plants > Roots > Unclassified | place... | reverse complement strand
CTATTATACTATAGAACAGCTAGGTATCACTAAGAAGAGACAAGCCACTATACCAGTGCTACTCGTGCTAGAGGAAGCTGTCTTTTAAGGTTAGAACTAGTCCTAAACCTTAAATAGAACTCTTCCATAAATCTAAAGATCTAAAGGCCAGAACTAGTCCTAAGCCTTTCTAAGATTATAGATTCTTGCGTCCATCACGCAGAATAACACGCTTTATGAGTCTTTACAATTTAAGGCTAGAACTGGTCCTAAGCCCCATAACCGCAAATATACGTTATAAACGCGTACTAAACGACAATCCCTATACTAATAACACTTCCCTCCCTCCAAAAATATGGCTACGCCTACTTTAAATAACTGGAAAGACTTCTTACCACTAGGGGTAGCTAAGCACGCGAAACTTATTAATAAAGATTAGAACGAATTCGCCTTTAATATAATAACTTATACTATAAAATAAGTTAACGGCTTTCTCCTACACCATATTATATTCTACCGAAATAGATGCTACGCCGATTTATAACTATGGGAGTATTTTAGGGAGGATTTTGTGGGATAGACTGCTGATACCTAAGCACTTAGTAACATTGATATTATTTAGGATTTTTAAGACTTCCTTTATAGGAACGGAGTATATATTATTAAGAACAGTAACCCAATTGCTAGCAATATTTAGGCCGTTATTATTAGTATAGAAGAACTAGTATGGACGGAAGCTAAGATTATATATTAACTACGGAAACCAAAAACCAACCGATATTCTTTAGAAGGTAACTTTAATTCATATTAAAACCCCTAGAACGCTAATCTCCTACTTAGTCCTCCTCCTGCCCAGCAATGTCCGCAGCAATGTCCGCAGCAGCCTCCGCAGCAACCACAATCTCTGTAAAAACCTTCGCTAATTCCACCAGCTATTCCAACTGCTGCACCACAAGTTGTCCTAATCGCTGCACCACTAGAGACGCTTCAACCTCCGTAGCAACCTCCGCAAGAATCTCCGCAGCAATCTCAGCAGCAAGCTCCACAAGAACCACTATAGATAACCTCAGGCTACCAAACACCTCAAGTTCCTCAGCCTTAAGTTCCTCAGGCTGCCGTATCTCAACCCATGCCTTAAGCTCCGTCCCACCAGAGATTCTCAACCTCGTTCAACTTAAGCGCCGAGACGTTTCCTCTAACCCCTACCGCAACTAGACAACCAGCACAATAAGCTAGATCTGTGAATGATATCCCAACCTACCAGCAGCAAGCTCGACAAGAACCTCCGTAGCAACCTCCGCAGCAATCTCCGCAGCAATCTCCGCAGCAATCTCCGCAGCAATCTCCGCAGTAATCTCCGCATCAACCTCTACAAGAGCCTCCACAGCAGCCTCTACAAGAGCCTCCATAGCAGCCTCCATAGCAGCCTAGATCTACAAACAGCATCTTTAATCAGTAGCAACAGTCACCTATTCCTCCACAAACATTTAACAAGCTTTGGAAGATTTAGCGTGGAGGATTCTAAGACTCCTGCGGCCCCCAAAGCAGCTACAGAGGTGGCTACCAGCGTGATTCAGACAGGAAGTTCTCATAAAGGGTACCATAAAGGATAGGTGAAGAGAGAGATATAGGGGGAGTAGTTAGAACAGCATAGTCACGCAGGCAATCCATAAAGAAGAACTGCCAGTATCTGCGGCAGCTATAAACCCAATAACTGTTGCAACTGATATGCCCTGCCTGCAGCTAATTAACTACTTGCTGCTCCGCCTATAGCTAACTAATATCTACTGCTTTTACCTTTAGCTAAACTAACACCTTGCTGCCTTGCTGCCTTCCTACAGCGCCATAAGCATAAAGAAAGAACTGCCAGTGTTAGAATATATAGATAAAAGGCACTATAATCTTTTCCTTTTAATATATTCTTGATTAATTTTATTTTATTCTTAATTAATTTTATTCTAATTGTATAGGTGGGATTTGGTGGATTTCCTAAGCCTACATAATCACGTTAATCTTGTTTAGATATCTACTTTTAGTATATCAACAAAGCCTATATATTGGTGGTTCTACACACAAAGAAAGAACTGCCAGTGTCGGAATATAAGGACAGCAGTTACGTGGTTACGTGTCGTCGTCGTGTCTTTGATTAGTTATCCTTATAGTGACTAATCAGCCCCCTACTTAGGCACTGCGATCCTTATAATCCTTTGCTTTTAAAAAGAAGAAGAATAACCATCATACTATCTACAAACCATAGCTACGTGATATTACCTTATGTAACCAACAAATAGTCCTAGGGTTTTATCCTATAGAATTATAGACCTACAGCAGTTGTTACAGTTCTATATATAGCGGTTAATATCCATAACTATTCCGGGCTAGTAGTATCGGTTACTAATAATTTTACGGGTCTTATTCTTTCTAGGGTAGGCCGTAGAGACCTAGGCATAAGCTTTGGCAATAAGTTAGGTCCGTAAGTTCTGTTTTTTAGCTACTACTAGCCGTTCCTAGTGCTTAAGTAGTCCGTTTTTAAGGGACTATAGGCTGGTAATGTTCTTTGCCTTTTTACGGTACTTCTGTAGAGAGGGGGCCGTACAGTTTGCCTATAGCAGTTTATTAATAAGGCTAAGTTATATGGAGTTAATGGAATATATCTTAGCGTCTAAAGGGTCTGTATTTCGTTCTGCCTATATCTAGGGATTGAGGTGCTCTGGTTATAGTAGTGTCTAAGTCTATAATAAGATCTTTATAGCTACCTAGTTACCTAGGTCCTATTTACGCCTTATAAAAGTATCCGTACGGTTTGTAGTGCCTAGTCTATATATAATTAAGAAGTTAAACTAAGATAGGATATCCGCCTAGCGTGCCTACTGGGCTATAAGGGCCTTAGTTATTATAAAGTATTCTAGGGCCTTATGATCTGAAACTACCTTAATAGGCTTAGGGGTCCCCTCTTGTCACAAAGTTCAAATAGATAAGTTCATTAATGAAATAGGTTAATTGATTGATGATCTTATATTATGTCTTTTTGACCTTGATCTGACGTGTCTTCAGTAACGTGTCTTCATGCACGTGACTCGTGCACGTGACCCACGCCTTTAGAGAATATAGATTATCTAACACACCCCCTTAGCTTTAAGCTCTTTAAGGTCAAAGCTAGCCACCTTCTCATATCCATTAATGAGTTAATTAAACCGTAATCTTATCTAAATCCTTCCGTCTTGCTCTAATACTGTCCCTTAGGTCCTCTAGTTGCTTCTCCTTATCTAGCTACTCCTTAATATCCACCATCCCAATTATATTAACGAAGCTTTAAAACCTCTGCTTGGGCAGGGCCTTTATAAGTCTATTAGCAATCATCTCCTTCGTTACTATCTATTAAAATTATACTCGTCTCATTGCGTATTCCTGACGTAGCCAGTGTTAATAGATGTTAACATATTAGAGCTTCGTAATTAGCTTTGCCGTGTCTTCCGTAATTAGTTAGAGCGTCTGCGTATTATTATATTTAATAATTAAGGGCTTATTTAGGCGTAACGTCATTACTTTAAACAGCCTGCTGATAAAGATAGCTTCCTTTGCTATCTATAATAGGGCTAATAACTCGGCTTCTGTGCTCAACGTTACAGCCATTTCAATAATATCGGGAACTCGCTAAGCGAAAGAGCCGCATCGCCCCCCCACCAAAATTTGTATGAGGGGCAGTACAACGGCTTTTTACCTACCACAACTGCCTATAAAATGGGCCGTCGCCTTCTAGATGAGGTTGTTCACAGAATTCGAATCCGCCTTGAAGCCGGTGAAGAGGCACCAGCTATTGCGAAGGCAGTAGGGGTGGGTAAGAAGATGATCTATAAGCTGCAGTTAAACCTCAATATTTGGGGCGAGCCATATGCACCCACAACCATTGTTCTTGGCCGGCCGCGAGCTCTTCTACCTTATCAAGAACTGGTAGGTAATACTGTATATAACGTTAATAGTCAATAGTGTTGGCCTTCTACTTACTAGTAGTAGAGACTTCTCAACTTTCTTAAAGACCGGCCAACCGCATACCTAGATAAGTTGCAAGACTTCCTCTACGATAAGTTTAATGCTCAAGTCTCTATTACAACCGTTTATAATATTCTTATAAGAGCCCGTTGGTCGCGGAAGGCAGTAAGAGCTCAGGCAGCGCAAAGAAGTGCACCTCTACGTAACGCCTGGATTGGGATATAAAAGAGCTGGATAGCAAATCAACTTGTTTTCCTTAACAAGTCTGCGTCAAACGAAAGGACAGGCGATAGGAAGTACGGCTGGGCACCTATTGGATCTACCTGTGAAGTATTACGTCGGCTTAAAAGATTAGAAAGGTGGAGCGTTTTACTAGCCCTAGTATTGGACGGATATCTAAGCCACCTTATTATACAAGGATCCATTACCTCTGCGATATTTAAAGCTTTTATAAAGGAGCAAGTGCTCCCTTACTATACGCTATATCCAGGGCCATAATTAGTTCTCATTCTTGATAACGCGTCTATTCATAAGTCAACACGACTTCAAGAGCTCTGCGAGAAGCACGGCGTTCTACTAAAGTTCCTACCCCCGTACTCGCCAGATTTTAATCCTATTGAGGCGACGTTTAATAATATCAAAGCTTGGATTAAAAGGAACCACCAGCTTATAGGGGACTTTGTAAGCTTTAAGGCCTTCCTACACTTTGCAATTAGCCAAGCCTATGGTACGCATACATGAGAGCACTTCCGGGAGGCAGGGTATGTTGTTACTTAATAGATGGCGGTACAAATAGATGGCGGGGCAGTAGGCTTATAGTGGGCACGTAGGTGGGCACGTGAGCGGCTATATAAAATGCAACACCAAACATTGTATATATTTTATCTAACTAGGCAAGGATAATAGCCTCATTTTAAGCAATTATAAGAGCTTTTGGGCGCGTTAGCGGTGGTAGAAATTAAAAGAATTGCCTATTATACAAATTTTGGTAGGGGGCGATGCGGCTCTTTCGCTTCTTAGCGAGTTCCCGATATTATTGAAATGGCTGTATTACCGTACTCTGCTTGTTTGCTCTCCAGGCGATCGGCCCCCCAAATAGCTTTATAATATATCCTTACGAGCTCTTTCTGTTGATGGAGTTGTCCGCGAATAATGCATCGCTAGTATAGATAAATAATTGCGCTTTATCTCTACCGTCTCTTCCGTCGTCTCGTCCTTTATCGCGTATTCCTTTATCTTTCCCTCTACCGTTCGTTCCTTCCTTATCTCCTCTATAGTAGATTGCTCTGCTCCTTATGCCATATAGGTACTGGATTACTCTATCTACCGCTTAATAGTGCTCTTAGCTTGGGTTCTAATTAAACCTTACCAGCCATAATACTACAAAAGCAATATCCGGACGCGTTATAGTGGCTGCATAAAGTATTAAACCCATTTTTCTCTGATATAGCATCGTAGAAGCTGCTTCTCTTGGTAGGGATATAGGACGGACTAGTAGGTCTATATTAGGGGACGGAAGCATCAGACGGATCAATCAGTAATTAGTAGGGAGGAGTTTAGATTCTACTATAGGAGTGTCCGGAAAACACCCTATTAGATCTATCTTATACTAATTAGCTATCTTCTCAATATAGGCTTCCTGGGATAGCTATAGGAGCCTCTAGCTACAATTGCGTAGCACGTGGATTCCTAGGAACCATTTTAGCTTACTAAGGATACTTATCTAGTATTCCTTGCATAGCTCCTTAATTACTTCTTAAGCTTTCTTCTTATCTGTCTTTTAGTAGCAGAAGACAATATCGTTAATATAGAAGAAGACGACTATTCCACCTTTTAGTATAATACACGGCTTCTAAGGTACCTCTTTAAAGCCCAATTCGTTTAACGAGCTCGTAAGATTCTTCTGCCATAACAGTAGTGATCGTTGTAGTCCGTACAAGGCTTTTTTTAAGCGTAGTACTTTGTCTTTCTTTCCTTTATTAAACCCTGGCGGTAGCTTTATATAGATAACCTCGTTAAGATCACAATAAACAAATGTATTAACTGTATCTATCTGTATCATTTCCAGGTCGAATTTTACGGTAATTACTATAAGGGTTCGGAAGGTTATACTAGCTAATATAGTAGCTTTTATAGGTAGGTCTTCTAGGGCCTGTTAATTTCCGTATACTACTAAGCATGCCTTGCATTTCTGGAGAAATCCATACTTATCCGTCTTATAGACAAACACCTATATTAAGCTAAGGATCTGCTGTCCCTTTACATACTTCTTTTTTGTTTCTTAAAACGACCTTATTTAATAATAAGATTGGAGATGGGCTTATTAAGCCTCTTAGAACTAATCTTAAAGAGGATGCGTATTAAGGTCCTAGATTAACTAAGGTGGCGGAGGTAGGTTCTTCCTATATAATCTAATATTGCGTATTCTGCCTGATTTTAGCTTGCTTTTATTAAGTCGACTATTAAGGTTAAACTTCCTTCCTACTAAGAAGGCGCCATAATAGGCTAATGTAATCCTTTTAGCAACAAAGTCTTTAAACCTATTATCGCTGGCTTCCTTAAACAAGTCTTTAACTAAGTTATTAGATACCCCCTAAGTGTTAAATGTATCTCCTACTTAATAAGCAACGGTTTAATCAGTACCTTATACACCTGACTTTATAGGATACTCAACGTAAAAGGCATATAAAGATTCTTTATCTTCTTCTATTAGAGGTGGTGTATAGTATATATCTTTAAGAGCTCCTATAAGCTCGAGATCTGCTAACTCATTAAAGGTTCGAACTGGCTTATTAACGTCGTTATTATCTTCCTCTTAAATTGACGGTTTAAATATTTCTTTATTATCTTCCAGAAGGACCTTATTCTTAGTTAGGGTATTAGGGAGTTAAATCTTCTTAATTAGCGTGTCTAATTTAGCGTGTAGGTCCTTTGAGATGTCCATTCACTTGCTGTTAAAGAATGTCTTTTTATTAAAGATAACGTCCCTAGTAGAGATAATAATACCTTTATATAGGATCCAGATCCTATAGATATTGGTAGAGTTATAGCCAATAAGGTAGCTGATATAGGCTCGCGGATCTAGCTTGCTTAGCCTTTTCTTCTTTAGCTAGGCATCTAACATCATCGCGTACGCCCTACAGCCGTAGGCTTTTAGGTGCGCTAGTTGCGGCTTTTTTGACCTATTGGCTAGGAAGGTATAGAACCTCTTATATAGCAATTTCTAATTATTGCTTTCCCGTGGCGTTTAATCTCGAAGGTAGACTATATAGTTAACTATCTTATTCTATAGGTTATATGGTAGATTGGCAGTAATTCTTATTACTTATGCTCTCTTAATGATTACACCCCCTAAGCGTTTGGCGGTACTATTCTAAGCTTAAGTATATAGCGCTAAAGGCTTAAATATAATCCCTTGCGTCTATAGCCATTTAAGGGTTCTTCTTCTCCCTAGCTCGTTGTCTGATCTAATAGTATTAACTTTAAGGTTATACCTTAGACGAATCTATTAGATGAAATCTTTAAGCACTTATAGTATCTCCTTCTCCTTGCCATACGTTGTTATAAAATACGGGAAGGTTTTTCCTAAAAAGGTATTGTAGATGAATATAACTTATATAAATCCAGCATGCGCTTCCTTAAGGTTAGTTTAGTCAATATAGAGGTTAAGATAAGGTTTATTAATATTTTATTTTAAGAACCTTCTTAAGACCTAACGCTTAATTTTGGCAAGACTGTAATATTAACATTCCGTTGTCTTTGGGCCTTAAAGCTTGACTCCTAAGGCGTTAAGACCTAAATAGTAAAGGCTTATAGGTCCCGGATAACCTAGACGCAGATGCCATAAATATGTATTACCTTTTAAATCTAAATAAGCGTCTCTTAATAATGCTCTGCGCTTCTATTAGCGGCGTAGCAGTCGGCTTATATTAAATGCTAATAGACTTCCTGGTTAGATATATTCGATAGTCTATTGTCCGTAACGTTCTTCCATTTAATATAGGATTGTGTCGTCCTTCTAAACTAGCAGATTATTGTCTCTTTTATTATCCTAGTAGAACCCTTATTTTTAAAGTAGACAGAATAACACTAGATTCGTATTAAAGTCTATATAAAAGGCAACGTCCTTAAGACGTAGGATTCCCTTACTCTTGTCTGGTTTTATAACCTAGATAGTAACATCGCTATAACCTAGTATAGGCACTTCTAAGCTGCTAGCGATAATATATTTGTATCTTAGAGCTTTCCTAAAATTATAAAAATAAGAGAGGTTATTAAAGATATAGAGAGTAGTTCCTAAGTTAAGAATAGTTGATAGCTTTAATAAATGGAGTTGACCGGTGTGATATAATTCTAGGAATATCGCATTGGCTTCTCCCTTAATCTTAACTATCTCCTATTATTGTTAAGCTTTATCGACCTTTAATTCCTTAAGCTTAAGTTATTTTACTTGGGCAGCTAGATCCTTATCTTGCTCTACCTTTATAAGCACCCTTTTTATATATATACCTACGGCTTTAAATCCCTCAGGCCTTTTACTCTTAAATAGATACCAACAGTTAGGAAGGGTATGTCCCCTTATATTGCATACTAGGCATTTAAGGTTCTTTAACCTTTTAGAAGATATCTCTTTAGTTAAATTTATACCTGCCCTTTTTTGGCTATAAGATAAGTTGTTCCCTTTTCCTTTTTAGACTTTAGCAGCAATAGAGATACCCTCTTTAGGCTTTCCTGCAAAGTCTACATTAAATACACTCCCTCTTGCCGTTGTAGGTACGGCTTTAAAAAGGTTTTGGAATGCTTCTTATAGCTCTATTACTACTTTATGGTATTCTGATAAGGGAGCCTTTTTAGTATTATTTGCCTGCTTCGTGTACAGAACAAAATAGGTTTCGCTTATAGGTCGTATTGCATTTATAAGGTCTATTAGCCAGATCCCATTGGTTATCTATAGAAGATTATACTTCTCTACTATCTTTATCGCATGCTCCTATTGGTTAAGCTACTGGGTAACCTTTGTCTGCTTAAGCCCCTTAAGTGACTCTATATACTGCAGCTGTACCTTCCTCATTATAAAGTTCTTTAAGGGCTTAGTGTCTTCTTTTAAACGAATTAGCCATTCTTTGACTATAAGGGAAGGGTTAAGCAGTAGCTTCTTCTAAATTAATACTATAGACGTGATCTAGGTGCGTATTTATTACAGATGCTCTTCCTGTTTTAGGAAGTACTTTATATCCTAGTTATAGTATTGTTTGCTATTCTTATATGCTTTCTGTTAATTCGTTAAGAGCTATGTATATAAGGTTGCATTCTTATTAAAATTAGTAACTTCTAGATAGGCTAGTTCTTGTAGTAGAGCTTATTAAGGTGCTGCATTATTTGGGTTAATATAGGCCCAAATTCGTTTGTCTATAAGGGCTTATAGTTGCTAGATCTATTGCTCCCAGTCTTCTAGTTTATTGAGAATGATCGTAGTCAACAAACTTAACGTTAGTGGAGTCATTTTTACTAATAGGCAAAGGAGGAATTATAATGGTATTTTGTTGTTAGGATCGTCCTTGTTGTTAGGATTGTCCTTGTTATCAGGGTCGTCCTGTGACGATTGATATGGAATCTCGTAGAATCTCGTGGAATCTCGTGGAAGGTTTGTGTTAGAATCGTCCTGTTATACTTGAGGTAGGATTTCGGTCAGAGTCTGCGTCCTTGACGATAAGGTGTTAGAGTTTAACGATAAGGTAGAATTTCTTTAAATGATTAAGTAATAGCTGACTAGCTTCTTAAGTCGGCGGATTGGGCTTATAACTATCACGAAGTTCAAATAGATGAGTTCATTAATGAAATGGGTTGATTGATTAATAATCTTATATTATGTCTTTTTGACCTTGATCTGACGTGTCTTTAGTGACGTGTCTTCGTGCACGTAACTCGTGCACGTAACCCACGCCTTTAGAGAATACAGATTATCTAACACCTTTAGCTATATACGCCAGTGCTAAAAGCTAGAGATAATAGCCAGTATTTCTTTATTATAGATATAGTAGTTTAGCTTGGCATCTATTATAGTCTTTAAATAGTATATAATAGGGTGCTATTCTCCGTCCGGTTACTTCTAGGAGAAAATACTAGCTATTACGCTATCTAAGGCATTAGTTTTTAGTATTAAGGGCCGTTCTAGGTTAAAGTAGGTAAGTAGGGGAGCCGATACTAGCCGTTTTTTAAGCTTATTAAAGGCCTGTATATATATGGCGTTAAAGTAAAATAGCTAGTTCTTCCTAGTAAGGCGGTTAAGAGGCTAGGTAATCCTACTATAGTTCTTAATAAAGCGTTAGTAGAAGTTACAGAAACCTAAAAATAATTATACCCCCTTTACAGTCTGTAACGGAACCTTATAGCTTAGACTATGGTGGGTTCTGTTATTGGGCTGGGTATATAGGTAAGAACAAAACAATAACATAATAATAACTGGTGGAGTGGTTGCCTAACAGATTAACTCCAATTATATTCTAAGATTTACTACAAGGAGAGAACTATCTACAGTAGGGACTAAGGTCCTTTAAATATATAACCATACTTCTAAGAAATCCTCTCTTATACGTAAGGTACGTGTTATATATGTTATACGTAGACGTATACTGCGTATACTCTATACACCGCGTATAATATTATGTAACTCGCTTACTATTCCTTGTTATATAGTTCCACTAGATCCATCCTAGACTATACTTATATTAACTAACTAGCTTCCTCTGACTTTTCTCTAAGTAGTTATAATACCATACTTAAAGTGTCTGTAATACTATCTCCCTTCTCTTTATCTTTGTCCTTAAAGATTCCTAACATCTCTAAGTTGTTTACTAGAGGTATAATATCTGTTTAATTAGTCTGGTTAATATCCTTACTTATTATACCTAAAGCTTCTTCTTCTTTACAAGTGCAACGTTATGCTCGCACCATGGCTGCCATACTGTCGCTTAGTAAGATAATATTGTCTCCATATTCTCGTTATACAAAAGCGGGGTTAGTATGTATTATAATAGCGAGTCCCTTGTCTTAACAACCCTTGTCTTGCTTAGAGTGTACTAAAGCAAACGTTTAATCGTCCTACGATGTTCGCTTTGTCTCTAATACTAAATATACGCGTCCTATAACTCTTAACAGTCTTCGAGTTCCCTAAGTAACTTATTATAGGGTCTCGTGTTTAATCTACTACTGCGAAACTTAAGTCTAAGTTGGCCGCCACGCGCGCCAAACTCTACCATTCTGCTAAAGAGACCGCTTAGGCCCTTAAGGCTTAATATCGCTCCTTTAAGTCTCAGTAGGTTACGTTCGCTCAGTTAACCCATCTTAAGAAGGTTTGTAAGAAGGTTCGCTCTAAGGAGTAGAAACTAGTTTAATAGGGTCTTAACAAACTAGGTAATAAAAGGGCTGGCTCTTCTCCTATAAGGAAAACAACTCTGAGTAGCTTAGCAATTGCTCCTCTTAGGTCCCCCTTAGGCGATTCGTTTTTTAGCAATTCCTCTTTATTAATATTACCTAACCTACTCTCTTTTAATACTCCTATACCTTTCCTATAGCTTTCTTTAGGTTACTTAGTAGTTCCTAGGTAGTCTTACTATAGCCTATCCACTTTACTTTATACTATGTTTTGTTATCTATATCCTTATAACTAATAATCTTTAAAACTTGCTATTTATCTTTCTTTTGTCCTTTATACGTGTCTGCCTTATAGACTAGTGGCTTAATATTCCTGTATACTGGCTCTAGCATTGCAATATGTTATATAGGGTAGATTTTCATTTTAGCTGGTAGGTTTAACTTATACGTAACCAATAAAATTCTTTGCTTAACTTTAAAAGGTCCTAGTCTAATATGGTCTAATTTCTTACTTAGTCATCAACTCTTGAAATTTTTGTATAGTAGCTATACTTTATCCCCCTCCTTAAGATCTGGTCCCTTAGATCTCTTAGCATTATAGTACCTTTTTATTTATTCTTGTACTAGTTTCGCTGTTTCTTTAAGGTCTATATAAAGATTTATTAATATCTCTATTTTTTACTTAGCTGTGCTACTCGTCTTTTTTGCTTAATATAGCGATAATAATATTCTTGGCTTATATCCGTAATTCGCCTTAAATAGTAATATTCCCATTCCTTCTTATAGTGTTGTATTGTATGTAAACTATATAACTGGTAATAACAATACCCAATTGTTCTATGCGTGATTAATATAATGTCTTAGATACTGCTCTAGTATCTAGTTTAGTCTTTCTATTTATCTATCCGTCTGCGGATAATATACTATAGATATTACTACGCGAACTCCTTATTCTACTAAAAATACTTCCTAAAATACTGCTATAAATCTTGGATCTCTATCTAATATAATCTTGTTTAGTGCTTTATATCTTATAAACACTTCCTTTATATAGATTCTAGCGACATCTTCTGCTAATATCTCTTTAGTGCATGCTATAAAGTATCCCTACTTTGTTAGCTTATCCACTATCACTAAAATCGCGTTATAATCTTATCCTGTAATAGGATCTCTTAACTTTGGTAACTTAATAATAAAGTCCTATAATATAACCTCCTATGGTTTTCCTGGTGTCTTAACAGGTTGTAGCCCTCTACACGGCTTATGCCTTGTCGGTTTGTTTCTTTGGCAATTTGGATATTTCTTTATAACTTGTCTTGCTAGTCCCTAGATTTCTTAAATAATATACTCTTCTTAAAGTCTTAATACTAAGCCTATAGCTCCGTTATGTTCTTATATTATTCCCTTACAGAATTCCTTAATAAATTCTTCTATAATAGACTTAGGCATATACGTTGCTTCTCTGTTTTTATATTGCTTTGAGTCTGGATCCTCTACCTGTACTTTTTAGATCTTCTATATTTAATCACTTTTTAGTAATTTATGGATCTAACTTTCCTTAGTCGCTATAATCTTTAGATAATTATACCTAATTAATCTATTTTAATCCTTTTATAACAAAGCTCCTGATAGCTTTTTATTGCTTTATAGTTTAGCCTTTCTGCTTAAAGCGTCTGCTTATGTATTGTCTGTACCCTTAGTATACTGAATTTTAAAATGGTATTCTATAAGCATTTCCGCCCATCTAACCTGTCTTTGGTTAAGTTTCTTTATTATTAGGAATCCTGTAAGGTTCTTATAGTCTGTCTTAACTATAAATAGTTTCTCTGTGCCTTATAAGAATGCTCTCTATTCCTTAAGTGCTGTAACTATACCTAATAACTCCTTGTTATAGATGTTATAGTTTAACTCTGGTAGTGTTATCTTTTAACTATAGTATGCTACTGGGTGCCATCTATTTTAATATTTCTATAGGAAGTACGCTCCTAGTGTAAAGTCTAATGCATCTGTTTCTACAACTATCTCTAGACCTGGTTAATAGATCTTAAGAACTGGCTCCTAGGTAAATAACTCTTTAATTCTTTTAAACAGTTCTTATTGCTTCTTTCCCTATACCCACGGTTCTTCTTTCTTTGTTAACCGCGTAAATGGCTTAATGTTCTATAACCATTGCGCTATAAACCTTCTACAGTAATTGCAAAACCCTAGGAACGATCTTAATTGTGTAATATTCTCTGGTTCTTGCTAATTTACTATAGCCTTGATCTTCTTTGGATCTATACTAAGTTAGCCTAGTTTGATGATAAATCTAACAAAATCGGTCTTCCTAGTAAAGAACTCGCATTTCTTAATTGCTACTAGCATCTGTTCTTCTTATAGTCTCTTTAAGACCCATTTAATATGTTCTCTATGTTCTTCCTTACTCTCTAAGTAGATAATAATGTTATTAAGGTATACTATAATAAATTCATTTAAGTATTCTCCTAATACACTATTAATTCGCTTCTAGAATGTTACTAGTGCGTTTATAAGCCTAAACTGTATAATTAATAGTTTATATAGTTCTTTCTTTGACCTAAAGGCTGCCTTCTATTTGTCGCCTTCCTTAATTCTAATTTGGTGGTACGCCTATCTTAGATCTATCTTTATAAAGATCTTTACATTGCCTATCCTGTCTTAGATTTCGCTAATTAAGGGTAAAGGATACCTATCCTTTCTAGTAATGCTGTTTAACTGTCTATAGTCTATATATATCCTAAGTTTTCCGTTTTTCTTTAGGATAAATAGTACTAGATATCCTGCTGATGACTATAATAGTCTAATGTATCCCTTGCGTAAGTTCTTCTGGATAAACTCCTTAAGCGCTACTAACTCCGTTTTAGTAAGCTTGTAGATTAGAAAGAACTTTAGACTTATTTCCTCTTCTAATTCTATCTTATAGTCCCATACTATATGCTTTAACAGCTTTTTACTTTCTAGTAACCATAACTTTTTACCATACTTATAGTATCTCTTTAGTATATAACTTAAGCCTTGCTTAGTCTCTTTATATATCGCTCTAACTTGGTACTATACCAACTTAGTTTACTATCGCACTTTACGCCGTTATATATCTTTAATATTGACTTAACCTATAACCCAATTAATCTTTAGATTGTACTCTTGTAACTAAGGCATTCCTAGTATCGCCTTGTCCTATCCTAATAGTAGGATATTAAAAGACATTCTAACTGGTCTCCCTTTAATAGTTATCTGAATAGGTCTTATTTTAAGATTAATAATACCTCCTTTATAGGCTATCTAATCTCCTAAAATTGTTGTAAGTGGATATAGGTGTTTCTTTTATCTATATAGTAACCCTATCCTTTCTACTGCCTTTAGTAATATGTGGTTCCTAGTTGCTCTACTATCTACTAATGCTTTAAACTGCTGATCTTGCCACTTAGCTCTTAAATTTAGGTGCTAACCTTGAATTCCTTTAATGGTTTAAGGCTCTAATACTAGTTCCCTCTAGTTTTATACGCCTCCCCTTTTCCTAACTGTTGGCTGCTAGATCCTACCTATACTTAGTCTAACTTTGGCTAATACTTAGTTTATTTCTTTTTCTCTATATACTATAGATAAGTGTTCTCTAGGCACTCCTACTACTGTTATCTGTCTAGGCATTTTTCCATAAGGAATCTTTTTAGTTAAAGTATTAAGTCTCCTTAACCTTGTACTTCTACTGGGTGCCAACTATATATATACTTAGCGTTCCTAAACCGCTTTTCCTCTGGTGCCTAATATATTCTTATTAGGTACTTCTGGTTCTTGTCTTTAGGTGCTCTATATATATTACACATATTATCCACACAAGCTATCCACGATAGTATATAATACGCTATATGTTTTGGGTTAACTCTTGGTTTGTTTTTATCCTTAAGTTTAAACCTATACCTGGTTAACCTGACTACTAGTATCTCTACTACGGGTATTAAGATTTGTTACTTACTTCTCTAGTCCCTAGATCCCTCTTCTAGGTTCCTTAACATTATAATTAATGCTCCTTTAATGTGACTTATGCGTTTTTCTGTAATAGGTTAGTCTTGGATAACTTTTTTATCTAGCTATATATAAAAGTCTTCCTATTCGTCATTATGTCGTTGCCTATACCACTTTCCGTATAACTGGTTTAGTGTGTATGGTCTATCCGTTAGAAAGTACCTTGTTATTACTATATTATAATATCCTTTGGTATGTCTTTCTTTAAACCTGGTTAGAATATCTAGATCCTCTTCTTATTCTAATTTGTCTAATTACTTTACCCTAGGTGTCCCTGCACTCGGCCTATTAGTAACTCTTTGTATGGGTACTCTGTTTCTTATATAACTTAGTGTAGCTAATCTCTTATCTAGCTTTTGCTCTTGCTATGTGATGATTCTTGTTCTAAACTTATCTATAGTTTCTTATTTTCTGCGTCTTGCAGCTGGATCTTTATAGTCGTCTTGCTTTTTAATCCTGGTATTAACTGTTTAATCTTTAGGCTAAATACTACGTTTACCTAGGATTACTAATGTTCTTATTTGTTCTCTAAACTTATAGTTCTTAAACTTGCGTCCTATACTTATTCGTTTGTTACTAAACTAAGTTACTACCCTTTCCCATCGGTTTTCTTCTATTGTGGGTCCTTAGGTGTGTTTTATCTCACTTTAAGAATTTTAAGCTTCTTTTATCTCTTCTTAAGAATCTTGAGCCTGTGGCCTTTTGCCTTTATTAAGTGATGAGCTAGCACTAGTAGTTGTTTACTTACTTAGTTTCTTCTAAACGTTACTCCTATCGTCTTATAAAGCGATGGAAATTGTATCTAATGGTATTGCTATACCCGTTACTAAACCTTGTTCTGTGATGGTTTTAGTCTCTACTTTTATTTTGACTTCTTTAAGGTCTGCATACTTCTAGTAAGCTGCCTTTATTGCCTTATTATTGGTAAATGCTTCGCCTTTGTTAAATTTATTATTTTTAATGTCTAATCTGCGAGCTAGTTTGCTAGTTCCTTTAAACTTAGATAATAATAGCTCCTATAGCCAATAGCTTACGCCGTACTTAGCGTCCTTATAAATTTGGTATGCGTTATTGTAATAATACGCAAAACTGTTAATTGAACATTCTTTTGTTCCTTATAGTGCATTATTATCCCTCTGTATGTATGTGCCGTCTGCTAGCCTAGTTCCCTTTACTATATAGTTACTCTAACTACCTCTATAGTCTCTGGCGAAATGACCTTGTTTTTTATAATTTATATAAGCTCTATCTTTAAACTATCTTTCTTGCTGTGGAGTCTGCCTAAATGTCTTCTACTGCTGAGATCCCTGGTTTGGCCTCTGCTTTTAAGTCCTTTAATTACTTAATCCTTGACCTCTGGGTTTCTATAGTTTCTTTTTCTATCTTTAGGTTTCTTTGGTACTACTTAGGTCTATTAGCTCTGCGCTATTCCATGGTTTTTAGCTCTGTGTCTGTTGTTGCGTACTCTACGCCTTATATAACTGTGGAACTCTGTCTTGCCCTCTCTTAGCTTGTTCCCTTTAATAGATTCTATTATTGATCTTTATTAACTAATCTATTAACTCTCTTAGAGTATCCGCATCTTCTATTAGGATAATTGCGTCCTAGACTTTAGCCTTAAGTCCCTGTTTATACTGTGCCATAAGCGCCCTGTTATTCCACTTAACCTATATGGCTAGTGTTTAAAACTGTGTTGTATACTTAATTACTAAAGTGCGTTATACTAAGTTCTGAAGCTTTTGTTTTACTGTAGTTATAGCTTCCGGGTCTTTAAATATCTATATTAGTTGCTCTGCGAACCTGTTTTAACTGGCAAATATATACCGTATATCTTAGTTAGTAGTTGTTATGCCATTAGCCTATATTTCCGTGAGATATGGCTTAAACTACTTAAGTACCCTCCCCGTTAGGAACAATCCTGTATAGGCTACTTAATCTAATAATATTACTAACTTTACTTCTTTCTGTACTACCTTAAAGTGCATTTGTATAAGAAATCCCTTAAGCTTCAACTTCTCTCCTAAGAATTATTTGATTAAGGGTAGCTTAATCTTTACTACTCTAATTCCATTAATGCGTTCTTTAAGTATCCTATTATTATCTTATAAGTGATTAACTATTTCCTATAACTGACCTCGTGTAACTACTTAAGAATCCCTATTATCTATACTGGTATCTCCTGGTCCTGAGGTTGTGGCTATTGCCGACGCCGTTGTGACTGGTGCTGCTCTTAGTGGCATATTATTTGATTTTGTTCCAATACTATAACCTTGGTAGTAAATGTGTAACGGAACCTTGTAGCTTAGACTACGGTGGGTTCTGTTATTAGGCTAGGTATATAAGTAAGAATAAAACAACAACATAATAATAACTGGTAGAGTGGTTGCCTAATAGATTAACTCTAATTGTATTCTAAGATTTACTATAAGGAGAGAACTATCTACGGTAGGGACTGAGGTCCTTTAAATACATAACTATACTCCTAAGAAATCCTCTCTTGTACATGAGGTACGTGTTATACGTATTATATATAGACGTACACTACGTATACTCCGTACACCGTGTATAATATTATGTGACTCGCTTACCATTCCTCGTTACATGGTTCCACTAGATCCATCCTGGACCGTGCCTGTATTAACCAACTAGCTTCCTCTGACTCTTCTCCAAGTAGTCGTAATACCGTACTTAAAGCGTCCGTAACACAGTCCGTGGGGGTGTCCACTAGTTAATTATAGCTGTTTTCTCTAGGTTGGCCTTAATTCTATTTATACTAATAATAAAACCTAGGTACTTTATACGCTTAACACTAAATTCTAATTTCTTAATATTGGCCTAGAGACCGGCCTTACGGAGCTGTTATAGGACTTTATAAACATACTCCTTATATTCTAACCTATTGTCGGTATACTCGCTTTATTAACACGCACGAATATCACTTATAGTGGTACGTATGCGGTGTTAAAGTTAGTAGTTGATTATTGTCTCAAAGTAAGGGGTTGCTCCAAGGTCAGATTAGCTAGTCTCGCTTTATGGTCTTATAACCACGTCACATAACTAACATTCCAACACTAGAGCAACTCTAAAAAGAAGGCTAATCTATACTTTAAAGCCAAGCCTACTTCTAGACTATTTGTAGTATATACGCAATAACTAGAGATCTAATTAATACGTAATAGCCTCCACGCTCCTTTTATAGGTCCGTAATTATATAACCTATATTACGGCTTATACAAATGCCTCTAAACTAAAGCTTATAGAATGCTATATTACGAAAACGCTAAGCTAAGGAGAAGAAGAAGAATTGTTAGGGGTAGTAGGTTAACATATCGCGAGGGCCGCTAAGGCGTTAGTAATAAGCGAGCTAATAGCAATTTTCCATACCGGGTATGAAAAATCTTAATTAGCTAGTTAAATTTAGGGTCCGCTCCGTTATAATTAGTTATATAACGCTAAGCTAAATCTAAGTTCGTTTATTTAACCCATCCTACAACTTATAGGTTAATTCGGTTTGTATTAATAAGCCATTAAAGAGCCATATAGGGTTTTCCCTTTGTTATGGCGTTAGTAGGGTTGGCCTCTCCGTTAATTTATTTTACCTCCATAATCTGTCTCCGTTTGTAGGCTTGCTAGAGGCACATTATATTAATTATTAGGCGTTTTTTTTGGGTGGTTCTAAGTCATACTAGACAGTTATATAAGGACTTAAAGTCAGTACAAAGCATAAATAGGAGGTTAATTTGTAGGATCTTGTCTACTATAGACTGAATCACAACGCTAATATTAAAGCCGTGGGCTATACCGTAGAGTTTAGAAGCTAGTACGCTCTAAGTAACTCTTTTACACTTAACTAAACTCTAATAGACGATATTGGCCTTCTTTATAGCATTAGTTAGTATAATAACGTAGCCAATCTGCAAAGAGGGGTCCTTATTATTGGTAAATAACGCGTCCGTAAATACTAGTAGCTGTAGGGTTTTAATATCTAACTTAATAAACTTAAGGCCTCTATTAGCGTTCTTAATTTGCCAGTTTAGATACTTATTTAACTGTTTTACGTCTTTCTTGTTAGGGTTAATTACTTAGGCGGTAAAGAATAAATCAAATAAGGCCTCTGGTTAGTAAACTAAAGCAATATATATACCTCTAGCACGTTGGGTAATATACTAGTCCTTTAGGGTTAAGGTTCTTGTAGCTCCTCTTAATCCCATACTTATAGCAAGTTTAGTGCTAATTATACTAAGGTTTATACATTATTATTTCTAAATAAGCGTAATACTCCTATTAGTTAGTAGCTAAATAACTCTACCATTAAACTTAATAGGCGTATTAACGGTAAGCTATTCCCGTTCCTTAGCCATAAACTTAGCCTTATACAGCTCGTTTTACTCTATATTTATAAAGGTCTTATCTACTAGGAGTAGAGTATTATTAGTTTATAGGCCTATAATACTAAAGGGCTCGTTGCTCTGTAGGAGATAGGGGTCGTATATAGACTAGTCCATATATAACTGTTGGATGTAATATAAGTGATATATCTTAAACTAGTAGTTACCGGCTTCTGGTACTCCGTAGAGTGGTTTTATAACCTTTAAAATTAAAGCCTTGTTAATCCTAAGTTGCTTAATTAGCTTATGCGGAGGTCGTATATAGAACTCTCAATTTAGTGTGGTGGTTGATTGTATATAGGCCTGTAAAATATCTTGGAGGTAAAGTTGTACCTATAGAAGCTTTATAGCGGCGATGTAGAGAATTAGTCATTAGCTAACTTATTAAATGGTTAGTAATTAGGTAAGAACCAGTTCCTTTTCTAAGTTATTATAAGCTTATATAACTAGTTAGGATTTCTTAAAGGCTTTATTAGTTCCCTTATTCTTAATCTTATTAACAAATTATAAATTAAAGAGTTGTACGCCTTATAGTATATCCATAAGTCTTACAATCTTAAAAACTCCCTTCTTAAGTAGACCAGTAAGCTCCTTTTATTAGGAGGCGCTGAATTAAGTACTAAATTAACTATCATCCTATAGGTAGATAGTGGTGTTAGTTATAGCTATAAGTAGAGGGTATTTATAAGGGCGTCCTCTGCCTTATTTTAGGGGTTGTTGCTAAGCTTTAGCAGGTCTCTTTAAGATAGTCTTAGGAAGGACTAACCCAGATAGAGGTTTAGGTGGCGATTTTAGCCCAACGATTTACTCCTGCAATTTAGTTACTTAAAGGTAGGGTTTTACGACCGTAGATTAAAAGGCTGTAGGTTTGCTAGACAGCTTAATAGTATATATTTCACCCTTAATAGTAAGTAAGGTAAATGGCCTGTTTTAATAGCCACTTTAGCCAGTATTTCCTTCTCTCCAGACTAAAACAGGTAAATTTAGTGGGAGATTATAAATTATATTAGCATTAGGTCTGTTTCACATATTTAGCGTATTAGTGATTTATTGTTTAGCTTATAGCTTTTATATCTCTGCTATAGCCTTTTTAATTACGGCAGCGTGTTATATAACCGTAGGGGATAGTGCATCAGATTTAACTATTTGGGGGTAGGCTCTAAAGACTAGAAGTATAGGAACTAGTCCTTTAGGGCTAGCTAAATTGTTAATTACTTTAAACGCCATTTAGAGTCCCATCTCCTTATTAATCTTAGGGATTTCAGTTATAATAATCTAATAGGCTCGCTGTAATAGACTATAGTAGCGCTCTACTATTCTAATGGAGTTATGTGCTTTGACTAGTACTCCCTTTATACTAATTCCTATAATGGTGGCGTATTGCTTAAATTCTTTACTAACGAAGTTCTTTCTAGTGTTGTGGGTAATTAGGTCTAGTGGCCCTAGGTAAATATTAATCTAGCATATCCATAGAATATCCTATATATGTTTAGCGCTAATATCTTATAGCTATCTACTAGCTTAGAATTGCGTTTCTTTATTAATAATATATAGAAGGGGTAATCTGCTAATGTATATAATGTTAACAATAATATTATAGTTAAAATTAACATTATCTTATAGGGTGAAGCGGAATCTGTTTGGTAATTTACTAAACTTCTAACAGTAGTAGTAGAACTTAGTTGGTTGCTTAATAGCTATTCTATCAGTTTTATGGCCAGCATAGTAGAGTAGCTTTTATAATTTCTTAATTAAGGAGTGTCCAAATTGACAATATAGGCGCCGTAGCTCTATATCTGTTAAGTAGCAGGGGTTCGCGTTAAAGGATTTAGACAAATATAACTATAGTAATAAGCTCTATAAGAGAAATAGGTGGCCAAACTATTGCACTATTAGTACTCTTTTAGTGCGAGTAATAATAACGTTTCTAAGGTTATTATAGTAGATTTAGAGTCTGTCCATATCCGCTAAACAGAGCAAGAAGGGGGTATCCATATAGATAATATAAAACTGTATCTTGCCTATAGGGGTAACAATATCCGCAGTTTTAATGGAGGTAGTAATTTTAATGCCAAACTACACGTTAACTTGTCCTTTAGTTAAGGTATTAAGTCTTATAGATTAGTCCGCGTTCTATAGTGCCTAGAATTATCCGTAACTAGCCATAGACTTCTTTAACGCATTAGTATTGATCATAATTCCCATAAATACTATAGAAGTATAGCGTAAAGCGGCGGTTGTTGTGTTGTAGTTAAATGGGTTGGTTTCCGTAGTAGGTTCCATAAAGGTTGCAGTAAGTAAGTAAGCATAAGCCTTATTAGCTAGTTCTATACTTATAGAGGTTACTTTGTCTGTAGTAAGAGTCCTAAATAATATAAGGTAGTAGCCGTTAGGGTCTTCTAATTCTTCCTTACTGTTGTTATTATTAGTGTTTTTGTTAGTATCTGTGTCTAGTATAAGAGCTTTAAAGGTTTTATTGCACTTATTATTGTTGTCTCCTTTATAGTAGATAGTGTATTATCTAAAGCGTTCTTTAAAGTTACCGTTACGGCCCTTGTTATTATTAAAACGTCTTTTATACTTATTTCTAGAATGGTTCTGCTTCTTCTCTATATATTTCTATAAGCGGCAGCTCTCCTTTTAGTAAATATAGCACTTAGCCTTTGGGGATCTGACGGTGTTTTGTCTATAGGAGCGGGTTTAGTTATGGTTATTATGGATATTATAGCAGTATATATAATCCGTAAAGTAGGCTCCTTAAGACGGTCTTATTAAGGCCTAGGAAGGGTGTTCCTTCTCCTATATAACTATAGAAGATTGCAACTTGCTAATTAACTGGGAGAGGTCTTTAAAAGGGTTAGAAATAGCAATACGGTATACTAGTATTCCTTAGCAAGCGGTAACTAGTTTATTTATAAGGAAGAGGTCTATATAAAACTCTAGGTATAATCTATGGCGATATTTTAAGAGCTTATTAAGGAGTAGTTAGAAACTCTAATAGATTTGCTTATTAGGGTTCTTATTAATAATTCCTTAGAAGTTAGTAGTGTTCCATTTAGTAAGGTTTCTCTAATAGTACTCTAGTTCTTCAAAAAAGTAACACATATGGTTATATGCCTTAGTGAATAATCTGGTTAAAAGGCTGCTATTATAGTAGTGATCCTAAGCAAGTCCCTTTAGCATAGTTGGGAATATAGTTATATAGCCTTTAGGAGGTAGACTAGCTCTCTTATAGATATTATAGAAGATAGTTAACTTAAAGTTAAAGCTATTACTTACTCTATTATACTTCTGGTTGTCTGTATAGATCTTAGTAATAGTGGCTGCCTCCTTGCTATATATAGGCAGGTGCATAGCAGGGTCAGTATTAGTAGTGCTAGGGTAAAGATACTAAGTAGGGGGAGGACCAAGTAGAATAGAGGTGGTTACTAAAGGGAGGGTAGAGGTAGTTACCGTAGGTAATAATTACTAATTCTGCGTCTGTAGGAGTTAAGTAAGGAGAGTAAGTAGTTAATCTTAGGTAGAGGGAGGTACGGCTTACTATTAGGTAGCAGTTGGTGCAGTTTACTAGGGTATAAATACAACAGCTAGTTAGGGTGTTATAGGGGTAAGTATTTGCGTTTTAGGTGTTGTGGCTATAGCTATAGGCTAGATTACAGGCGTTAGAGGTAGTGGAGGTAGTTAATAGTTTACAGGCATTAGCACCATGTGGGTAGGTAGTGGGCTGCTAGGGGGGGTTATAGGAACTAAAGAGGGTATAACTAATAGGGGTATAGCTTAATTCAATTTTAGAGCTATTTATATTAAGTTAAGTTATTCTTGTAGTGCTACTGTAATTATAGGGCTGACTTCCTTAAGAGCTCCTATAATTTCCTTATCTATCTATTTGTGAGGTTCCTTTTCTATAAGAGCATTATGTAGAACCTTATAAAGTGGGTATCTATTACTATGTGTGGCGACATATACTCCTCTTTAAAGTAGGTAAGTATGGAGCTTTACTCTAGTAATAGAGCGTATCTTTCTAAAGTCCTTAATGGTAAAGCCTTTAAATTCTTCTTAGAATAGCAACCGTAATATATAATCTATAAAGTTCTTATATATATACTTGTAGATTTTCGTTTCTACATATTCTTCCAGGTCTTCCTTTAAGGCAGTTGCTATATTAATCCTATAACTATATCTGGCGGTTCTCTCCTTCTAATTAATTTCCATATTGTCGTGTCTTTATGTATGTTGTAGTTTAAGGTTAAGGTTGAGGTTGGGGTTGAGGTTAAGGTTAAGGGTTATAGTTAAGGTCAAGGTTAAGGTTAAGATTGAGGTTTAAGGTAAGGGCGTAAAGGTAAAGGTGTATACGTCCTCTATAGCCATTAGGTCTATAAAGTGTTTTTAGCAAGACTGCTATTCTCTTAGCAATCTGTTGTATTGGCTGTAAGGCCAGTACAAATTCTCTTAAGCTTAAGGGAGGTTGTAATCTTCTCTAAATAAAGATATAATTCTCTAGGCGATTTAATGCGTTAGCAGTTAAGCTAATACGTAGTCTTAAGCTTTAAGGGTAATATAGCTTTCTCCTTTAACTAAAATAGACAAGGCTAGGCGATCCGTGTACTGTTTCTAGTACGGTTCTTAAGCTCTAGCTTATTGCGTATTTCCTAATCTATACGTCTACTAATCAGTGTCGGTATACTCGCTTTATCAACGTGCACGAATATCACTTATAGTGGTACGTATGCGGTGTTGAAGTTGGTAGTTAATTGTTGTCTCAAAGTAAGGGGTTGCTCTAAGGTCAGATTAGCTAGTCTCGCTTTATGGTCTCGTGACCACGTCACATAACTAACATTCCAACACTTATCCTTAGAGTAGATTATAATGTTATCTAGGTAGGCCGTATAGAAGTTATTAAGGTAGTTAAAGAGTATATTATTTATATATTTCTAGTACGTAGCTAGTCTGTTAGTTAGTCTAAAGGAAGTACTTTACATTTATATATTCCGTAATAGGTCTAAAATATAGTAAGATCTTTTAATCTAGGGTCTATTCTAATCTAGTAAAAGGCCTAACGGATATTAAGCTTAGTAAAGATCTTAGCTCTACTTATTTAGGTTAAAGTCTTATTAAGTAAGGGCAGTAGGTAGCAGTCCTTATAGGTTATATTATTTAGTTTATAGTAGTCAATGCAGAAACGAAGTCCTCTATTTAGCTTTTTGGTAAAGAGAATAGGCGAGTTAAAAGGGGCTTAACTGGGTTTAATAAAGCCCTTACTTAGGTTATTAATAAGGTACTACTTTGTAGCCTATAATTTAGCAGTAGACTGCTAATAAAGGGGGCTATATGTCACAGTACGTGCAGAGGGTCAACGAGGTAACTGTGACTGTGTATCATTGACAAACGATGTCGTGTGAGGATCTATGTACAGGAGACGAGGCAGGTATATATACGTGTTGCTCAGGGGTCAGGTCCGTGCTCATACATACGCGTAGCCATAACAACGCGTCAGGTCAGTGCCGTGACACTATAGCTAAGTATGTCTTCCTTATCTAGCTTAATCTTAATCTTATAGTTATATGGTTAGTAAGGTAGGAGTATATTAGACGCTGCCTTGGAGAATATATCCTTAAATTTCCAATATTAATAGGGTAGTTTCTGTTCTACTAGCTCCTTATCTATAAGCTCACCTTCCTATTTACTAAGCTTATTTTCCTTTTCCTTAATTATTTAATTAATTTTATATAAGCTGGTGGTAAAGGTAATAGTATTAGGTTAGACTAAGTTCCGGTAGAATCCTATAGCGCTAATATAGCAGATATTAACTGGTGGGAGGTCCATAGGTTTCTTTACAGACTATTATTAGGTTATATTTTGCGGTTTAGGGTTTATAATCCTTTTTAGCTCCTATTCCATCTTCTATAAGTTATCCCTCTAGTCTATACGTTTAGTATAGCGTTTAATACTTCTTGCTATTCTTTATGGCTGTATAGGGCCTGAGTTCCCTATAGGGAGCTCCGCTAGCTTTTTACTAACTTTTTTGATTTTTAGTGCGGGTGGCATAATATAGGTAGTCTAGGGGCGGCGTAGTATACGGATCCGTTACGGGTTAAGCTATACGTCCTTTTTAAAAGCCTGGTCCCTACGCATAGTATCGGCCTGGTAAATAGTATTTATCTATAGCCGTATAAGGTTCTCTATTGTAATACTAATCTCTTTTATAAAGAAAGGGGTTAGGGGTAGGGTTTTAGGCCAGACAAGCTATCTGCTCTATATATTAAGCTATAAGCCTAAATAGGCTAGCCATTTTCTTTTTAAAATTATATTGTGGCTTCCTAGGTCCGTAATAAGCAAGGGGACGTTAAACTGCCTTTATCTGTTAATACGGAGGTAAATCTATAAGATAGTCATAATAGGTGGTCCTATTTGTCCGTTATACCTATAAATAGGAATTAGTTTAGGCAGTTCTTTAATAAATACATTTAAAAAGTTAGCCAGCTTTACGGCATATAGGGTGTCTATTAAGGCAAAGGTATTTGCTCTAGAGTTAGCTAAAGCAGAGGTTAAAACTTAATATCTATTACGGAATAAAGTATAAGGGATAGTGCAGCTTCTTCTACTAACTAGCTAACCTAGATTAATATATAACATATTAATCCCTTTTAACCCTAAAGAGGAGTCTTTCTCTAGGGTTCCTCTTTTTCTAACTCTATATTATCCTCCTAGATTAATAGAACCTTACCTACTTTTATATTTATTAGGCAATCCTTTATAATATAGCCCTTCTAGCCGTAAGAGAAGTAAGCTCCCTAATTGCTAAGGGCCTATATACAGGGGTTACTGTATATAGGCCAAGCATTTGCTAGACCTATAGTAGGACTAGCTATATAACTAACTGCTGAATTAGCAGCGGGCTATACGGCCGGTGCTGTAGGGGTTATAGATCTTACTAGGGCGCCGCGGCCCAGTCTAGTAGTACTTATATTCTAGTTGGCAGAGCTTCTAGTCTTATACTGCTTAGCATATACCTTAATTTAATAGAGGCCCTAGTTAATAGCTAGGCATTAGTCCATAAGTTCCTTAAGCGTCTGTATAGTAGTATAAACTGGCAGTATAGCGCGCTATAGGTCTAGGGTAAGCTTGTTAAAGAGATCTAGCATTAGATCTTCTTAGGGGATTTAAGCCTGTCTGGCTAAGTGTAGAAAGCGGGTCTAAAAGGCTAAGAAGGTCTCTGTCATTTTTATATTTAGGCTTTTATAATTAAGCCAGGCGTTTTATACTTTAAAGGGGTCTTTATAAATGGAAGATAGGTAGTTAATTATCTCTTCTTTAGAGAGGAAGAGGTCTGCTAAGTCCTAGGCGTATTACGGACGTAGGTGTATCTAGGCGTCACCGCCGGTACAGCCAAAGACGTATACCATTTTAGCTTGGGCATTAGGAAAGTAGTCTATATTAACTTTAAGCTTATTCTACAGTTAAAGCTTCTAGTTATTAAATGTAGAGTTGGTTTTATCTGTGAGCAATAAGGGGTCTACAACCTTTACGGATCGTAATAATGCTAATGCTAATGCTATACGTTAGGCTAGGGCCTTAAGAACTATAGCAAGCCTCTAGGTGTCTAATAATTTATTACTAGGTATAGGGGTGTCTCTAGTTTTAAGCAGCTCTTAGAGCCGTTTAATTTTAGCATTGGCTGCTGCAAGCTCTTCCTAGGGGGTTAAGACGGCGACTGTTTCACTATTAGAGGTATTTGCGGGTCCTATAGCGGCTTTACCAGCTGCTGTGTTTCTTGGCATAGTAGTAGGGGTACTAGGTAATTTCCAGTGTTTGTTTATTTTTTAGGGTTCTGGTCCATATATGTTCTGTTCTTTAGGTTTTGCGTTCTATTTGTGTTCTTTTGGTTTTGGTAATGTCCTTAGGGTCCTGTTCTGTTTCCTTGTTCTGTTTATAGTTTTGTAGATATATTTAAGTTCCTTCTTAGGAAGAGAGAGTGGTGACGAGCTTTGGATAATATTAGCAACTCAGTTAATCAAGGCACGAGCACAGCAAGAGGGACGCGCAAGCCTATACAATTGGTAGTCTATAAACGAGGATCCAAAGCTAGAGAAAGGAAGGAGGGGAATAGCAGCGCCGCTCGATATTTTATGCGGTCCTCAAGTCACGTGACTTGCGTCTACCATAATCCACGTCTGCCAAGATCTACCGTTTTCCACCAGCGCTGTAACAATAAGGAGAGAACTATCTAGGTAGGGACTATAGGTCCTTAAATACATAACCATACTCCTAAGAAATCCTCCTTATACGTAAAGTACGTACTATATATATTGTATATACGTTCCGTTTATATACCTTATACACTATATATAACACCACATAACCTTAGTTACTATTCCTTATTATGTAGTTCTACCGGATCTATCCTAGACTATGCCTATATTAACCAACTAGCCTCTTCCAACTCTTCTCCAAGTAGTTATAACACCGTACTTAAAGCGTCCATAATACTATCTCCCTCCTCTTTATCTTCGTCCTTAAAGATTTTTAATATCTTTAAGTTGTCTACTAGAGGTATAATATTCGTCTAATTAAATTTGGTTAATATTATTACTTATTATACCTAAAGCTCCTTCTTCTTCGCAAGCATAATATCACACTTATACTATTGCTGCGATACTATCTTTTAGTAAAATAATGCTGTCTCTATATTCTCGTTATACAAAAAAGGGGTTAGTTTGCGTTGCGTTAGCAAGTCCTTTATCTTAGCAACCCTCTTTCTGCTTAGAGTATATTAAAGCAAACATTTAATTGTCCTGCGACGTTTACTTAGTTTCTAACGCTAAGTATATACGTCCTATTACTCTTAACAGTCTTTAAGTACCTTTATTAATTGCTGCTAGGGTCCTAGGTTTAATCTACTGCTATAAAACTCAACAGTAAGCTAACGCAAGCTCTTACGGATCTTAAATGTTCCTATAATACTAAGTAGAGGGCCCTTAAAACTCATATTATAGCCTTAGCTTGTCTACTCTATCTTAAGAAGGTGCGTAAGAAGGTATATTTTAAGTGGAAACTTATAGAATAAGGCCTTTAGGAACTTGGCAATAAAAGAACAGATTCTCTTCTAATAGAGAGGGAAATAACTCTAAATACCTTAGCAGGTGCTCCTCTTAAGTCCCCCTTAGGTAGTTTATTCTTTAGTAATCCTTCTTTATTAATACTACCTAACCCATTTTCCTCTAATACTTATATACCTTTCTTATAGCATTCTTTAAGTTGTCTAATAGCTCCTAGGTAGTCTTATTATAGCCTATCTACTTTACTTTATACCATGTTTTGTTATTAATATCCTTATAACTAATAATCTTTAAATCTTCCTATTCATCCTCCTCTTGTCCTCTATATATATTTGCCTTATAAACTAGTGGCTTAACATTCCTATATACTGGCTCTAGTATTATAACATACTATATAGGGTAGATCTTTATTTTCTCTAGTAAGTTAAGTCTATACGTAACTTTTAAGATCTTTGCCTTTACTGTAAATGGTCCTAGTCTAATATAGTCTAACTTCTTACTTAGTTGTTAACTTTTAAAAAATTTGTATAGTAGCCATACTTTATCTCCCTCCTTAAGATCTAGTCCCTTAGATCTCTTAGCGTTATAGTACCTTTTTATTCTTTCTTATATTAGCTTTACTATCTCCTTAAAGTATATATAAAGATTTATTAAGTTCTCCATTCTTTCTTTAGCTGTACTACTTGTTTTCTTTACTTATTATAGTAATAATAATGTTCTTAGCTTATATCTATAATTCGCCTTAAAAGGTAATATGCCTATCCCTTTTTATAGTGTCGCGTTATACGCAAACTGTATAACTAGTAATAATAATACCCAATTATTTTGCGCATGGTTAACATAATATCTTAAATACTATTCTAACATTTAGTTTAGTCTCTCTATTTAACCATCTGTTTATAGGTAATACGCGGTTAACGTTACCGCTTAAACCCCTTATTCCGCTAAAAATACCTCCTAAAATGCTGCTATAAATCTTAGATCTCTATCTAATATAACTTTTATTAGTGCTCTATGTCTTATAAACACTTCTTTAATATAGATTTTAGCTATATCTTCTGCTGAGATTTCTTCTATATATGCTATAAAGTAGCCCCACTTAGTTAACTTGTCTACTATTACTAAGATCGCATTATAATCTTGTCCAGTAATAGGATCTTTTAACTTTAGTAGCTTTATAATAAAGTCCCACAATATAATATCCTACGGCCTCTTTAGTGTTTTAATAGGTTGTAGCCCTCCATACAGCTTATATCTTATTAGTTTATTTCTTTAGCAATCTAGACATTCCTTTATAACTTATCTCGCTAGTCCCTAGATTCCTTAAATAATATACTCTTCTTAAAGTCTTAACACTAAGCCTATTACTCTATTATGTCCTTAAGTCATTCCTTTATAAAAGTGTAACCAACTACGGTACCCTGCCAAACCACCACTGTTTTACCTGCGTATCGCCTACGTATCACTTGCGTATCACGTTGTTTTAGTTACGTATTAGTCTCCCCTTTCATTTATTTCTATACCTTCCTCGTGTATATAGAGAGGCTCTAGAGCTACATTTTACAATCAAGTCGCTCACTCAATTTACCCATACTGCACTGTTACAGTTATAACCCCGGTTTGCACCACCTGCTAATTAATTAAATACTACCTCGTTTAAGAAGTCACTACTTCTACTACCTTTGCAGTGTCTTAAGCTTCTTCACCTATTAAACAAACGGACGATCAAACCTAACCGACGAACGTACTAGAACGAACTGACGAATCAAATCATCAAAATAAGGTTTCGCCAAGACGCCAACCTGGACCCTGCCTAACCTGTCAAAATTCTAAAAATGATGACTAATACGAGCGAATCTTTATCTAAAATCAACCTTATTCTTGACAAGCCATCTAATTAGATGTAATAGTTCTTTGTTATTTAAGATACTACTAAAACCAATAAGGTCTGGGAGTATATTAACCTATCTAAGACAAAAGATAAGCTTCTGAAGCTAGAACCACCGAAACAACCTATACCAAAAGACGTACTTCCTGCAGCTACATTAATAGCACAGCTAGACCAAACCCAGCTCACTGCATATAACCAGCTCTACGCTGAGTACAAGGACGACCTACGCATACACCAGAAGAAAGAATAGGCTATTAGCGATGTCAGCAACTACATCGTTTAATTAACATCGGCATCCTACCTTCCTCTCTTCAAAAACCTCGAAACGGTATACGAACGCCTTTAAGCGTTAAAGACTGTACTCGCCCCTACTATATCAGGTCAAAAGCATGACGTCCTAAATTAATACACGGCTCTTAAAGCCTACAACAAAAAACAGAGTATTGAAAAATGGTTGAACAGCTAGAGGAGCGTCTATAAGCTAGCAGAGGAATTGGAGCTTTTAGACGTACAGGGCTTTAGGCCTTACTACGATTTTGTATGAGCTATTAAAGCCATCTCTTCTAGTTTTGTAGGAGCACTAGAAGTAGACCTAATCAGAAAAGAATGAAAAAATAAAAAAGCCCCATCTATCATTAACCTCATTAAGGAATTCAAGGAGCACTACTATATGCAGCAAGCATCGTCTACCTTAATTGCTAATAACTCTGCATTCGCAACCCTTTAAGGCAGCCTAAATTCCAATTCTAATTCTAATTTAGACCCTAACGGCAATTTAAATTTAAATTTGAAATGGCATAAGGAATGTATATACGGTCTTATATATTAATTCAGTAACTGCTACTACATCGCCAAGCACAAGCGCCCTTAAGGATAGAGACCAAGGATGGATGTCTAAAAGAAGGTAGATAAAACAATCTTATCTACACCTTGGATTAAACGCGCCGTTAATTATATCCAAAAAAGAGGACAGGAAAATAATTAAAAAAATGTAGAATCTATAATTAATTTTAATTCTAAAACCCTAGCTTCTACTACACCAACTAGCTATGCTACCGCGTTTAGTACTGGTTAAATTCCTTTTAAACTCCAGAACACCTGGATACTTAACCCTAGTGTAGATACCCACGTCTGTAATAATAAAGAAGACTTTACCTTCTTATACCTAGCAGTAGAAGACAACTACCTGATTGCTAGCGGAAATTTCGAAAAAATTTAAGCTTACGGAACAGTAATGATTACTATTAATACACCTACTAGGAAGTTAAAGATGAGGCTATCCTATATAGCGCTAGTGCCTACCATGTTTATAAATATCGTAGCGCTATTAAGAGCCACTAAGAACAATATCTATTTTAACTTAGGGCGAAACTTGCTATACTATCTAGCAACTGGTGAAACAGTCTACTATGCGAAGTAATTAGGGGGCCACTGGGCACTAATGCACAGAGAGCCTATAAATACCCTAGATTTAACAACTCAATTAACCTTCTTAATAGGAAGATTTTAGCCAAGCTAAATGGCCTGTAAACCAATCGGAGCCACAGCTACAAAATAGCACAAAATTCTCGGCCATATAGGACCTAATGCTATTGCGCAGCTTCCTAAGCATATTATTGGCGCAGAGCTAACTAATAAATGGGCACCGCTTAAAATTAAATATAAAACTTGCTTATTAGCAAAGCACATGTAGCAGATCTCTTAAAGACAAGAACACAAATTTCTAGCCACTTAACTATTTAAACGGCTAGCATTTAATATTATCTACCTCGGAGTACTAGGATATAACGGCAATAGATACGTTATGTATTTCTACTGTACGTATTCTAAATTTAACTTTATATTCACCTCTAAGAATAGGGACAAAGCTACCATCCTACCTACTATCTGTAAGACTTACTACTTAATTAAAACACGATTCTACTAAGACATTATCTTCTTCTGGAGCGATGATGAACAAGCATTTGGATAAACGGAAGACACCCTAGATATGTGGTGTGTAGACAAGGGTATTACCTTTAAGTGCTAAGCACCGTATACTAAAGAACAGAATGGTGGAGCAAAACGATCTAGACAAACCCTTATAGAACAATCAAGATCTATATAGCTGGAAGCGTCCTTACCCCCGTCTCTAGGACCAGAAGCTTTCCTTGCTGCTGGCTATGCCCTTAATCGAACACCAAATGAGCAACTAGGATGGAAAACTCCGTATGAGGTCGCCTACGGTAAGCCGCCAATACTTACCTATATGCACGAATACGGTTGCAAGACCTATACGCTGAATAAATAAGTTAGAAAGGGAGATAAGCTAGCTCCTTATGCATTAATTAGACACCTAGTCGGCTATAATTCAACCAATATCTATTAAATCTAGATTCTAAGTCTTTATAAGGTTATTTAAACTAGAGATATTATATTTGATAAGACCTCGTTCTATAACCCCAAGGGTTAAAACATCAACTACCTACTAAGGGAAGTATTGGAAGACACTATCCAGATAATTAGTCTACCAGAACCTCTCAAAGATAAATTAGAGGATGAATCTATCTTATATAGACCTACCTCAAATGCAGACCAAACGACTATATTAAACGACTTAGTAGAGCTCCCTACAAAGGATATCAAACAGCTACCGACACTTAGCAGAACAGTATCTCCGGATCTACCAGAAACAAACGCTATACTGGGAGGACTTTAAGACGATATCCTAAATATAATTAAAACAGGTTCTATCTAGTTAAGCAGTTTACTAAAACCATTAAATACAGCTCTATAAGCTAATAAGGTCTCGGCCAATCCTTCTACTAACCTTGTCCTACTAGAAGGCTCTAAACGAATTTAACGTCAAGCGTACGCAGTAGCACTAGCTAATATACCTACCCTATTTAGTTACTACGCTGGCTTTGCCACAGGACTAGTAAAGGATATTAACCAAACTAGATCCTCCCTGTATCAAGACAATCTTCCACTAGAACTAAGGAATCTAAAAGAGCTAAGAAAGCACCCTTTAACTATCGGCTTTTAAAAGGCTATGGAAAAAAAATACCACGACCTAAAACGCTAAGGGACATTTAAGACTATACCAAAAGAAGAAGCAAGCAACGACCAGATCCTTCCACTAAAATGGGTCTTTAAATACAAGTTCGATAGCAACGGCTACCTATAAAAGCTAAAAGCTTGACTGTGCGTCTGCGGAGACCTGTAGATTACTAAGGAAGAGACCTATACAGCAACCCTAGCTGCTCAAATATTCTGTGCCCTCATAGCTATAGCAGCCGCATTCGATTTGGAGATTTAATAGTATAACGCTATAAACGCATTTACGAATGCAAGACTAAACAAGCTAGTCTACTATTACTGCCTAGAAGGCTTTAATCAAAATGGATATATCTTAAAGCTACTTAGGGCACTATATGGATTGAAGGTCTTACTACTACTTTAGTACAAAGAGCTTATAAATACACTGGCCAAATTCGGATTAAAGCCTGTCCTAAGTACGAACTGCCTTTACACTAATAGACGACTTATTATCTTCTTTTATATAAACGATATTGCCGTCCTATTTACCAAAAAGGACCTTTTAAAACTGGAAGAATTTAAAGCCAAACTGCTACACTAATACGAGATCCGTGTACTAGGAGACCTATAGTGGTTCCTAGGAATTCAAATTAAACAAGATTATACAAGTAGAAAGCTCTGGCTCTGCCAAGATTTCTATATTAAAAAGATAGCTAATCGATTCAATATTTAACTAGGAAGATTTCCTAAGTCACTACTTTCTGCCAAAGAACTGACTCCGTCTGACTAGCAGATAAACCCTTAAAGAACTCTAGCCTATTAGCAACAAGTCGGTTCTCTTGCGCATCTCGCCGTATTTAGAAGGCCTAATATTGCTAAGATATATTCTAAGCTGGCTAAATTCCTTACTAATCCAAATTAAAAGCACCTTAATACATCAAACCAAGCCATTACCTATTGCCTTAGAACAAAATCTACAGCTATTAAATACTCTGGCGAAGTATTTAGAGCACACGTCTACTTTAGAAACCCTAAGGGAGAAGACGTCACCTTTTACAGAGCATCTAACGCAGCATTTACGGACTATAAAGACACCAGACGGAGCTCTTAAGGATACCTATTTATACTATTTAGAGGACTAATCAACTGGAAGGCGACCCTACAGCAATTAGTAACTCGCTCGACTACTAAAGCGGAGCTTCTCTCCCTATCTACAGCTGCTGTTGAGATTATCTGGTGGCAACGTTTCTTTAAGGCAATCGGTCTCAATTTAGAACGCGAATTTACCCTACTATGCGATAATATGCAGACCGTACGACTCCTAAGACAGGATACACTAAAGCTTAACACCAAGCTTCGATATATTGACGTCCATCAGCACTGGCTTAGACAAGAGGTCCAAGACAAAAAGATTGACGTACAATGGGTCCCTATAGGCAAGATGCCTGCCAACGGCCTTACCAAAATTCTACCCCGTCAAAGGTACGAGGCGTGGATAAAGCAATTGAATTTAGTGGATATTCGACATTAAATTGCTACTGCATCATCTAATAAAGATTCTTAAACATCACCCTACTCCTAAATTATATCTAAATTTCCTATTTTAGTATAGTTTTTACCTTCATTTGTTTTCTATAGCTTTGACTGCACCGTCAAATCTAGGGGGGTGTGTAACCGACTACGGTACCCTGCTAAACCACCACTGTTTTACCTGCGTATCGCCTACGTATCACTTGCGTATCACGTTGTTTTAGTTACGTATTAGTCTCCCCTTTTATTTATTTCTATACCTTCCTCGTGTATATAGAGAGGCTCTAGAGCTACATTTTACAATCAAGTCGCTCACTTAATTTACCCACACTGCACTGTTACAAAAAGTCTTCCATAAATTCTTTTGCAACTGCTTTTAGCATATATGTAGCTTTTTAGTACTTATATTGCTCTAACTCTAGATCCTTATTCTATGCTTCTTAAATCCTTTATAACTACTCGCTTTTTAGTGTTTTGTAAACTTACTCTAGTCCTTCCGTTATAGCTACTAACTTTAGATAATTATACCTGATTAATCCGTCTTTATCTTTTCTTAATATAGCGCCTAACAACTTTTCGTTACTTTACAATTCTACCCTTCTACTAAGTGCGTCTGCTCTTGCATTTTTAGTACCCTTAGTATGCTAAATTTTAAAATAATACTCTGTAAGCATTTCTGCCCATCTAACTTGTCTATAGTTAAGTTCCTTTATTATTAGGAACCCCATTAGGTTCTTATAGTCCGTTTTAACCACAAATGGTTTCTCTATGCCTTATAAAAACGCTCTCCACTCTTTAAGTGCTGCAACTATACCTAATAACTCCTTATTATAGATATTATAGTTTAGTTCTAGTGGTGTCATTTTCCTACTATAATACGCTACTAAATACTATCCGTCTAAATACTTTTATAGTAGATATGCTCCTAATATAAAATCTAATATATCTGTTTCTACAACCATATCTAACTTTAGTTGGTAAATCTTAAGGATTGGACCTTAGGTAAACAACTCTTTAAATTCTTAAAACAGTTTCTTTTACTTACTGCCCTATATCTATAGTTCCTCCTTTTTTGTAAGTCTTATAAACAGCTCTATATTCTTTAACCACTATGCTATAAACCTCCTATAGTAGTTGCAAACCCTAAAAAACAACCTTAACTGCGTGACGTTCTCTAGTTCTTGCCAACTTGCTATAGCTTCTACTTTCTTTAGGTCCATACTAATCTTGCCTAGCTTAATAATAAATCTAATAAAATTGGTCTTCCTAGTAAAGAACTCGCATTTCTTAATTGCTACTGGCATCTTTTCTTTTTATAGTCTCTTTAAGACCTACCTAACGTGTTCTCTGTGCTTTTCCTCACTTATTAAGTAGATAATAATAATATTAAGATATACCATAATAAACTTATTAAGGTGTTCTCCTAACACACTATTAATTCTTTTCTAAAACGTTACCAGTGCGTTTATAAGCCCAAACTGTATAACTAATAGTTTATATAGTCCTTCCTTTAACCTAAAGGCTATCTTTTACTTATTGCCTTCCTTAATCCTAATCTAATAGTACGCCTATCTTAAATCTATTTTTATAAAGATTTGCGCATTACCTATTCTATCCTAGATTTCACTAATTAAGGGTAAAGAATACCTATCCTTTCTTATAATGCTATTTAACTGTCTATAGTTAATACATATCCTAAGCTTTCTGTTTTTTTTTTTGGTATAAATAGTACTAGATATCCCGCTAATAACTATAATAGTCTAATATATCCCTTTTATAGGTTCTCCTAAACAAATTCTTTAAGTGCTACTAACTCTACTTCAGTAAGCTTATAGATTGGAAAGAACTTTAGACTCGTTCCTAGTTCTAACTCTATTTTATAATCCCACGCTATATATTCTAATAGCTTTTCACTTTCTAGGCTCTATAACTTTTTGGCATACTTATGGTATCGTTTTAGTACATAACTTAAGCCTTACTTAGTCTCTTTATAAGTTGCTCTAACTTAGTACTATACCATCTTAATTTATTATCACGTTTTATGTTATTATATATCCTTAATATTAACCTAACCTATAACCTAATTAATCTTTAGACCTAATTACATACGGGCCAACAGCTGCAGAGAATTGCAGAACACTAGAGAAAGCACATAACACCTATATAGAATGGGCAAGACGACATGGAATCCAATTCTCACTAAAGAAATACCAGCTAATCCATTTTATAAGAAAACGCAACCAATCTACAGATCTCTAGCACACAATTCATATCCAAGGCTTTAGGGGTTAACCAGTTTAGGGCCTAAGAGTATTAGGAGTATGGGTGGACAGTAAGCTCCAGTAGAGCGTATATACGGCGTAAGCGGCCCATAAGGGCTAAACACAGTACATTATATTATCTAGGATCGTTAACTCTATATAGGGTCCATGCTTCCAGAGGTCACGCCTACTATACACAGCAGTTGTCCGGCTAACTATAATGTATAGGTCTAGTATCTGGGCCATTAGAGAATCTGAGAAGGGCCCCCCTAAATTACTCCTTAAACTACTCCAAAAGGTCTAAATAGCCTGCCTCTAGAGTATAACAGGCGGATATAAGCGAACGGCCATAGCACTGCTTAAGAAGGAAGCTAATATTCCCCCCCTATAACTATATATTGAAGCCGCTGCAATGCAAAGGGTGTAAAAGGAATACAACTCTAATATTATAAAGTATATCAAGACACGCCTAAATAAACTATAGAGGGACCCTAGGGCGCCTTATAGGAGAACAAACCAACAACCCTAAAGTAGGGAAGATATATTGGAGAAACAGGTAAAGAAAGTAGAAGAAGAATAGTGCTGCTTTAGGGCCCAGGCCCATATAGAGGAGGAAGGGAGACGTGTAAGAGGCCAGCTAGGATAACAGCAAGAGAGAGAAAGGAGCCAAAGTAGAGTATAAAAGAACGCTGGGAAACCATCTACCGTAATATAATACTAGCTGGACTAACGCTGGAGAGTTGCATGGGAGTTAAAGGTATAGAGGCTAACTAGAGCAAGAGGAACCTAAGCTATAGCATAGTTAACGCTATAGGGGGTAAACACTCTAGGGCTCTAAGAAGGCCTAATAAAGGCAGAAAATATAATGGCAACACTCTTAAGAATAGGAATAATAGGACTAAAAGACTGGCTCTACTAGGTAGGTGTCCTAGTGGGTAGCTTAAGATGCAAATGTGGCTGGCTAAAATAGACACTAAAACACGTAATACTATTATGCCCCTTACGCACTAACCGAGAAGTAATACTCTTAGTAGCTGGCATAGAGAACTATAAGACACTACTCTTGATATAAAAAGGCCTTAAGGCGGTTATTTAGTAGCTTATTAGCCAAAATGTACTAAACCAGTTCTGGGTTACAAAGGAAATGACAATAGAGGGTAGGGGGGCGGGTAATAGGCGCCCCCTAATAACTCTATAGTAGTAGAGTAAAGTGTGCAATACTAGCGCGTCTGTAGGCTTGTTACGGCAGCAGTGGTTCCTAAGGAGGTCAAAAAGTAAGGTAGTAGGAGCACCATAGGTAACTTGCAGACGCCTTATAGGCGCCTCGCAGGCGAGTCCCAAAAGGCGGGGAGATGGATTACGGGGTTTTCTTAAGTTAGGTCTTTCTTAAGTTGGGTTTTCTCCCCATATATAAATAAGGAGTAGTCCGCGTGGGCCCAATAGGGATCCGAATCGGACGTTAAGCAATGAATTATTATTATAATTAATCTTTAGATTGTATTCCTGTAACTAAGGCATTCCTAATATTGCCTTATCCTTTCCTAATAGCAGGATATTAAAAGACATCTTAACTGGTCTTCCTTTAATAGTTAACTAAATTGGTCCTATTTTAAGATTAATAATGCCTTCTCCATAGGCTATTAGATCTCCTAAAATTATAGTTAACGGGTATAGGTGTTCTTTCTGCCTATATAGTAACCCCATTATTTTAACTGCTACTAGTAATATATAGTTTCTTATTACTCTACTATCTACTAATACTTTAAACTTCTAACTTTACTAACCAACTCTTAGGTTTAGGTGCTATCCTATAACTCCTTTAAGGGTCTAAGGCTCTACTACTAGCTCCCTCTAGTCCTATAGGCCTCTGCTTTTCCTAACTATTAACTATTATTCTTTAACTGTACTTAGTCCCTCTATAGCTAATACTTAGTTCGCTTTTTATCTTTAATATACTATAGATAAGTATTCTCTAGGCACTCCCACCACTATTATCTATTTAGGCATTCTTCCGTAAGGAACCTTTCTAGTTAAATTATTAAGTTACCTAACTCTTAAACTTCTACTGGGTGCCAACTATGTATATACTTAGCGTCTTTATACTACTTTTCTTCTATTATCTAATACATCCTTATTAGATACTTGTAATATTTATCTTTAGGTGTCCTATATATGTTACACATATTATCCACATATGTAATCCATACCAATGTGTAATACGCTGGGTGCTTTAGGTTAACTTTTAGCTCGTCTTCTACCTTAAGTTTAAACCTCTCCCACGTTAACCTAAACGTTACTATATTATTTACTAGTACTAATACTTACATTATCTCTCTCTAGTCTATGGCCTGTTCCTTTAGGTTCTTTAACATTATAACTAACGCCCCTTTTATATAGCTTATTTGCTTTTTAGATATAGCTTAATCTAGTATAACTTTCTTATCCAGCCATATACAGAAATCTTCTCATTTATTATTTCCTCTTTATTTGTACCACCTTTAGTATAGCTTAGTAAGTATATACAATTGGTTTGTAAGGAAGTATCTCTTTATTACTACATTATTATAACCTTTAGTGTGTCGTTCTGCGAACCAGGTTCGAATCCCTAAATCCTCTTCTTATTCTAGTTTATCTAACTACTTAGCTCTTAGCATTCCTACCCTTAGCCTGTTTATAACTTCCCATACTAGTGCTTTATCCTTTATACATCCTAGCATAGCTAATCTCTAGTCTAGCTTTTGTTCTTACTATGTAATAATTTATTACCTAAACTTATCCATACTTTTTTTTTGCTTTTATTTTCTAAAAGGATCCTTAAAGTCGTCTTGCTTCTTAATCGCTATATTAACCTTTTATCCTTTAGGCTAAACACTATATTTACCTAGAACTGCTATAGACCTTATTTATTTTTCAAAATCTTGGCTCCCTAGGAATCTTTATCCTATACTTATTTATTTGTCTATAAACTAAGCTACTGCCCTCTCCCATCAGTTTTTATTTATTATGGGTTTTTAGGTATATCTTATCTCACTTTAAGAATCTTAAGCCTGTGGCCTTTTGCCTTTATTAAGTAGTAGACTAGCACTAGCAGTTGTCTACTTACTTAGTCTACTTTAGACATTGCTCCTTCCGTCTTATAAAGCAATAGATACCATATCTAACGGTGTTATAATACCCATTACTAAACCGCGTTCTATAGTAGTCTTAGTCTCTACTTCTATTACGTTATTAAGGTTTAAGTACTCCTAGTTAATCCCTTTTACTTCCTTATTGCTATTAATTAATAAGTACTCTAACTCCATTATTATTATTACTAATCTTTATCCGTACATTGCTATAATATCTTAATCTAGCTTATAGAGTTAATCTTATTCTTTATCTAACTCTATAGTTCCCTTAAGTCCTCTTAACTCTGACTCTTATAGCTAATAGCTTACGCCATACGTAGCGTCCTTATAAATTTAGTATATGTTATTATAACAAAACGCAAAGTGTTTAACTAAACACTCCTTAGTCCCGCGCAATACTCCTATATCCGCATTATTATACTCTAATAACCTAGTACTCTTTACCACATAGCTACTCTAACCACCTCTATAGTCTTTGGCAAAATAATCCTATTTTTTACAATTTATGCAAGCTCCTTTTTTAAACCACTCTTCTTATTATAGAGTCCGCCTAAACATCTTCTGTTAATAAGATCCCTAGTTTAGCCTCTACTCCTTAGTCCTATAATTACTTAATCCTTAACCTCTAGGTTTCTATAGTTTCTTACTTTATCTTCTAGATTCTTTAATGCCGCTTAAGTCTATTAGCTCCGGCCCATTCTATAGTCTTTAGCTCTACATCTATTAATACGTACTCTGCGCCTTATATAACTATAGAACTCTATCTTACTCTTTCTTGGCTTATTCCCTCTAATAGATCCTATTATTAATCTTAATTAACTAATCTATTAAGTCTCTTAAACTTTCCGCATTTTCTATTAGAATAATCGCGTCCTAGACTTTAGCCTTAAGTCCCTATTTATACTGTGCCATAAGCGCCTTATTATTCCACTTAACCTATATTGCAAGTGTCTAAAACTATATTATATACTTAATCGCTAAACTAAGTTATACTAGGTTCTAAAGCTTTCTTTTTGCTATAGTTATTGCTTCTAGGTCTCCAAATATCTATATTAGTCTCTTTGTAAACCTATTCCAACTAGTAAATATAAACCGTACTTCTTGGTTAGTAGTTATTATTCCATTTATCTGGATTTCAGTAAGGTAAGGTTTAAACCACTTAAGTGCTCTTCTGGTTAAGAACAATCTTATATACACTACTTAATCCACTAGCGTTACCAGCTTTGCCCCTTTTTGCATAACCTTAAAGTACATTTGCGTAAGGAATCCTTTAAGTTTTAACTTCTCCCCTAAGAATTGTTTAATTAAGGGTAACTTAACTTTAACTACTCTAATTCCATTAATTCTTTCTTTAAGTATTTAATTATTATCTATTAATTAATCAACTATTTCCTATAACTAACCCACCGTGACTAGCTATAAATCCATATCCCTTATACTAGTGTCTTCTCCAGACCCTAAGGTCATAGCTACCATAGATGGCGTTATAACTAGTGCTTTTAGTAGCATATTGTTTAACTTTGTTAATACTGTAACTAGGTAGTAAATGTGTAACAAAGCCTTATAGGAAATACTACGGTAGACTTATTATTGGGCTAGGTTATATAGGTAAACAGGAAGTCAATAATGTAATAGTAATAAATAATAACTAGTGGAGTGGTTGCCTAACAGATTAACTCTAATTATATTCTAAGATTTACTACAAGGAGATAAATATCTAGGTAGGGACTATGGGTCCTTAAATACACAACTGTACTCCTAAGAAATCCTCCTTGTACGTAAAGTACGTACTATACATATTATATGTACGTTCCATTCGTACACCTTATACACTGCATACAACACCACGTAACCTTGGTTACTATTTTTCGTCACATGGTTCTACCAGATCCATTCTGGACCGTGCCTATATTAACCAACTAGCTTCTTCCAACTCTTCTCTAAGTAGTCGTAATACCGTACTTAAAGCGTCCGTAACAGCTACTAAACTTATAGTACCCTTTAACGGATAGGTAACGGTTAAAGATACTAAGCTTTACGGATTGAAGATTGGCTCCCTAATATATCTAGCAATCTAAACTAGACTAGATATTGCATATAGAGTCTCTATACTATTACAATTCTTATTAAACCCCTCTTCGCAGCATATAAAGGCTATAAATTGGATACTTTAATACCTACAAGGCACGAAGCTCCTAGGAATTAAATACTAGGGGTGCGCAGGTAATCCAAAGATACTCCTTTACAGATATTGCGATGTGGATTTTATAGGTAACAAGTTAATGCGGAAGTCTGTCTTAGGAAATATATACTTCTTCGCCAGTAAAGTTGTATTATACTTATTAAAGAGATAGCAGATAGTAGTATAGTCTACTACTAAGGTAGAGTATTACGCTCTAGCTAAAGCCATATCTAAAGCACTTTGGCTAAAATAGATTATAGGCTAAATAATATACTTAGGTATGGATATTAAGTTAGTATATCTATACGGCGACAATTAAGGCTCCTTAAGCTTGGCTAAGAACCCTAAGTTTTATTAATGGATAAAGCATATTAATATTAAACACTACTTTATTTAAGAGTATGTTATAAAGGGAACGGTTGATCTATGGTATATTGTAAGTTTAAAGATAGCAGCTGATAGTCTAACTAAACCTCTTTTGGCTATAAGTTATGCGAAGTTTATAGAGTAGCTAAGGATAAAGGTTATTAAGATTGATTAAGCCTATTTAAAGTGTTAAGTTAGTTAAATATAAAGGGGTGTATTAGTTGTTGTCTATGACTGACAGGTTATATAGTAGTTACATACACTAGTTACATAAGCTAAGCGAGTATAAAATCTACTAAAATCCACCTATAGAATAGTAGCATTAATAACAACAATCTTATCTATGTATCTTAATATACGCAATTAATTCCTTTACACCTCCGCTACACCTTGTTAAATACTAGCTTTAATACTATTAGCTGCTAAATCCTAATTATACTTAGTCCACTTTTAGCTAATACTTAGTTCGCTATTTATCCTTTATATACTATAGACATATATTCTTAGTATATTCCCACCACTATTACCTATCTTTTTAATTAAAGTATTAAGTCTCCTAATTCCTAAACTTCTACTAGGTACTAACTATGTATATACTTAGCGTCTTTATACTGTTTTTTTTTTCTATTATCTAATATATTCTTATTAGATACTTATAATATTTATCCTTTAGTGTTCTATATATATTATATATATTATCTACACACGCAATCTATGCCAAGGTGTAATATACTAGGTGCCTTAGGTTAACTCTTAGCTTATCCTTATCCTTAAGTTTAAATCTTTCCCATACTAATTTAAGTACTACTATATTATTTGCTAGTACTAATATCTATATTATCTCTCTTTAGTCTATAGCCTATTCCTCTAAATTCTTTAATATTATAATTAATACTTCTTTAATATAACTTATCTGTTTCTCTAATATAGCTTAATTTAGTATAGCTTTCTTATCTAGCCATATACAGAAATCTTCCCACTTATTATTCTTTTGCTGCTTATACCACTTATAGTATAGCTCTATAAGTATACATAATCTATCTATAAGAAAGTATCTCTTTATTACTACATTACTATAATCTTTAGTATATTGTTCCGCAAATATAGTTAGAATTCCTAGTTCCTCTTTTTATTCCAGTTTATCTAACTACTTAGCTCTTAGCATTCCTACCCTTAGCCTATTAGTAATTTTTTATATAGGCGCTCTATCCCTTATATGTCCTAGTATAGTTAACCTCTAGTCTAACTTCTGCTCTTGCTATATAATAATCTGTTATCTAAACTTATCTAAACTTTCCTACTTCTTATGTCTTGCAATTAAATCCTTAAAGTCCTCTTACTTTTTAATTACTGTGTTAACTTTTTAACCTTTAAGCTAAATGCTATATTTACCTAGAACTATTATAGACCTCATTTATTCTTTAAATTCTTAGCTCCCTAGGAATTATTATCCCATACTTATTTATTTATCTGCCCGCGAAGCCCTACTGCACGCGTCCACGTCGCCACGGGTGGAAACATTATCTGGAATCCTATTCCTATTAATGGCCAAGTGCAGAGGCGATGGTAGAGAGCCGTTGCAGCGCGTGCAGCGCTGTCGTTCGACTCTGTGGTGATAGGCCCGCGACGCGTATAAAGCATCGCCCTTAATAACACCAGGAGCCTCACTGCCTCCGCTTAAAGCTCTTGTTCTACCATCTAGGAAGGCCTAGCAAGGGAAACTAGGATACGAAAACCGCCTAATATACGACTACCTGGCTTGCAGCCAGGCCCGAAACTGGCCTTATCTAGCTAGTTAACGTGGACGCGTCCTAGGCGTATAATAGGACACCCTTAGGCTTGCACTAGCTTTAAGATCGCGAAGTGTGTGTAATAAGGGCGTAGGGATCCTCCTTTTATAAGAACTTGTTAAGGTTAACGTGTTGCAGATACTTTATATAAAACTTATTAAGGCCCTAAGGCCACTATAAAGAACTTATTAAGGCCCTACCTAGAGAACTTATTAAGGCCCCTCTATAAGGGCCTATCTGGTATCTGGTACACTTAGGTAACTTAGAAGAGGGTCTTAATAGGCGTAATACACGTGACCTAGTACAGCAATAGTGACGTGACGGCGACGCGACGGCGACTAGATGGCTTAATAAGGTAGAAACACGGGTAAAGCTCTAGGCAGCGGAAATATAGGCCAGCTTTAACGGCCCTATGGCGTTTAACTTACAGTCAACTTATAGTTAACCCACAGTTAACTTACAGGCGACTTACAGGAGGGTCTTAATAGGCGTAGTATACGCAACCTAAGGCGCATATGTATAAGGCGACTTATAGGAGGGTCTTAATAGGCGTAGTGCTCGCAACCTAATGCATATATATGGGGGAGGCTATGGGGAAATATAGGCCAGTTAGACGAGGACTTAACAGTTAAAGACACAGGCCAGCTTATAAAAGGGGGGGATATAAGCTTAGTTAGTAGGAGAGGGGAGAGTAGGTTATCTAGTATAGGACCTAGTATCTCTACAGCCCCTCTCCTGTAAGACACGGTCGGCCTGTTATAAGGAGACTTTTATAGGCAACGCAAAACGGGAACTAGTAGTAGTATAGGGTATTACGCCCCTATATTACTACTAGCCTCCCGCGGGGTGTAGTATATAGTAGCCACTGCTAGCTCTAAGGACCTTACCCCTTAGCTAGGCCCTGACCCTTGGTGCACCTAGTAGGCAGGCAGGATTATATCCTAGCTGGAGAGACTACTACGTGGCTTAAGAGAACGGATGCGCGTGTTGGTATACCAATAGACGGAACCGTTTGCCTCTAGGGCGGTACGCTAGTGAGGTATACTTAAGGAGCAAACAGGAGTTACTTAGGTAGGGGAGGCTTTTAGCCCAGGCCTTAACTGTAGAAGGTACCCAAGGCTTCTATATTATAGGATGCAGCCACGACGCCCTTGTAGGATTACGCTAGTAGGTATATAAGAAGGGAGTTGTGACCCCTAGAAGCGGCAGCTTATGCCTATACCGGCAGAAATAATAAAGAAAGGCGTAAAACTAGAGGCTATAGAAGGCTCCTAAGCTGTGTAAAAGCATACCAACTCTAAGAGGAGATTCTTATATAGACCGCTAGGGGGCGGTCTAGTACTTAGGTTAACCCCATTATAAGATATTTAAAAGAATGGTGAAACCCCCTATTAATTAGTAGTGGCAGCCAACTGCTTATAGAAAGCCCCCTAGGCCTTTAGGCCTAGGTAACTGGGACTAAATACTAGAAAACTGGGGTAAAGGCCTAGATAAGCAGGCATGTTAAACTCTACTATATAACTACCTACCCAAGCCTTAACGGGCCAGAAGCGACGCCGCGCGACGTCACCAGACCGTACAGGGACATAAGGGTTATAGGGGACACAAGGGAGAGAACGCCCTATAGGAAGACCCTTATAGACAGCTACAGCAAGCTTAAGACCAGGATAATTAAGAATTAGACTTAACGCGGCAAATATAATATTTATAGCCAACTCTTAAAGGGCACATAGCCAACCAGTAAGAATAGGGGAAGAACTGGAGACAATAATAGATTTAGATATAAAAGCGCTAGTAGGAATATAAGATATGGGAATGGAAAGCTCTATATAAAATAAGTAGTAACTAGGGTGCAGATATAAGAGATAGAAGTTCTGAAAGTCCTAGAGAAAGTGGAAATAGAAAAAGCGAGGAACAAAGAAAAGGCAAAGGACCCTTACTAGGGGTCCGCCACCTATCTATTATATAGTATAACTGCGGCAATATAAACCACCGTCTTGTAAGGCCCTTACTAGATAGCCTAGACCTAGAGAAATACTATATCCTTGCCATATAAGAGCCGTATTATAATGCCTATATACAATTAATATACTGCCCTTAAGGATTCTAGCTCCTATATAAACCAAAAGCAGCTATATACGTGTGCTTTATAATTAGCAAGGCTATCAGCCTGTCCTTATGGTTATAGTAGGCAGTCAATCTAGATATTACAGTTATAACAATCTAGACATATAGGGGACCGGTATAGATTATTAATGTGTATAACCCTAAGGTTAAAGGGGTTCCATAAATAGAGAATATTATATTGGTAATAAGCTTACTGGAAACCAAAGGCACAGAATCTATCCTATTAGGAGATATAAACCTCTACCACCCGCGGTAGGGGGGTATCTATATTGCTGCTAAATAACAGGCAGAGTGCCTACTAAGAGCTATAGATACCTAGGGCCTTAAGCCAGCCACCCCTCCAGGAGCAATTATATAGTAATAAGGCACCGCCAGAAGCACAATTAACCTTATATTTATAGACAAAGGCCTATACCAGAGACTTGAAAGGTGTAACCCTAAAGAAAAATAGGCACTCGCCTTAAACTATATCCCTATCCAGATATAGCTAGATCTGGATATTAAGGCGTAACTAAATAGTAAAAGATACGCAATAAGAAAGCTTAAGATAGATAGCTTCCTTAATATAGTTAAATAATAACTTTAAGACCTAAAAGAAATCCACCCGATACTAAATAAGCAAGGCTTATTAGCTACCCCTAAGGAAATTAACCAAAGACTAGAAAGGATCTAGGCAGTAATTAAAAATGTGCTAGAAGGGCATTGCCCGGTCTTAAAACCAGGCCCTTATGCGCGATACGCATAGTCCGCATAATGCGCGATTCTTGTCGCCAGCCAACGACAAGTAAGAAGAAAATATATAAATAGCCATAATCCTAAAGACGAGAGACAATATAAAGATACAAAAAACCAGCTAAAGAATACCCTAAAAAAAGAAGTAAGGAATAGCTGGAGACGGTTTATAAATAAGCATACTATTAATCTAAGCCTCCCCCACAACAAAGGTCTTTGGAGGATGGCGAAATAGGTAAAGAGAAAGGCGGGATATCTAGTAGAAGACCTATACCTTCTGCCCCTACGAAGACCGGGTGAATCACTGGCCACAAGTAATAATAATAAGAAGGCAAAGATTCTTATAGAAAGATTTTTCCCTTAACCAGCTTTAGTAGACCTTAGCGATATTATAGGTAAAGCACCGGTGACTCGCCTAAGGGTTGACAGCAATATAACAACTAAAAAAATGGCTAAAACTATTAGTCGCCTTTTAAACAACACAGTACTAGGACTAGATAGGATCCTAAATAAAGCCCTAAAGACGTGTGGACCACTAATAGCACCTTAGCTTGCAGATGTAGCTAGAGTATGCTTTGCAATAGGCTACTACCTAAGACTTAGAAGAGCTATAACAACGTTTATCCTATATAAAGAAGGTAAAGCAGACTATTTATTCCTAGGGAGCTACCGCCCTATTGCCTTAGAGAATACCCTAAGCAAGATCTTAGAAAGGGTAATAGCGGACTATATAGCAGATACGGCTAAGAAACACGCCCTACTACCATAAAGCTAAATAGGGGCAAGAAAGAACCGCTTAATACTATTAGCACTTACGCTACTCGCTGCCACCATCAAATCTGCATGGGCGATGTAAAGGGACTTTGTAGTATTAATGCTCAGCCTAAATATTAGTGGCGCCTATAATAATATACCCTATAAGCGTCTCCTATATATTCTTAGGGCAAAAGGCTTCCCAGAATGGATTATATAATTTATTTAAGGGTTTACAGGTTAAAAAGAAATATTGTTGGTCTTTAGCGGATACCAAAGCCCCCCTATTGCAGTTGTAATAGGAATACCATAAGGATCACCCCTCTTGCCTATACTCTTCCTTTTCTTTGTAAGCAACCTGCTTAACTTCTTTAAGGAAGGGGCGACCTAGGGGATAGGCTTCGTTAACGACACAAACCTAATTATATACGGGCCAACAGCTGCAGAGAATTGTAAAACACTAGAGAAAGTATATAATACCTATATAGAATAGGCAAGACGATATAGAGTCCAATTCTTACTAGAGAAATACCAGCTAATCTATTTTATAAGAAAACGCAACCAATCTACAGATCTCTAGCACATAATTCACATTTAAGGCTTTAGGGGTTAACCAGTTTAGGGCCTAAGAGTATTAGGAGTATAGGTAGATAGTAAGCTCCGGTAGAGCGCATATACGGCGTAAGCGGCCTATAAGGGCTAAATATAGTATATCGCATTATCTAGGATTGTTAACTCTATATAGGGTTTATGCTTCTAGAGGTCACGCCTACTATATACAGCAGTTGTCCGGCTAACTATAATGTATAGGTCCAGTATCTAGGCTATTGGAGAATCTAAAAAGGGCCCCCCTAAATTACTCTTTAAGCCACTCTAAAAGGTCCAAATAGCCTGCCTCTGGAGTATAACAGGCAGCTATAAGCGAACGGCTATAGCACTGCTTAAAAAGAAAGCTAATATTCCCCCCCTATAACTATATATTAAAGCCGCTGTAATATAAAGGGCGCAAAAGGAACGCAACTCTAATGTTATAAAGTATATTAAAACATGCCTAAATAAACTATAGAGGGACCCTAGGGCGCCTTATAGGAGAATAAACTAACAACCCTAAAGTAGGGAAGATATATTAGAGAAATAGGTAAAGAAAGCAAAAGAAGAATAGTGCTGCTTTAGGGCCCAGGCCTATATAGAGGAGAAAGGGAGACGTGTAAGAGGCCAGCTAGAATAATAGTAAGAGAGAGAAAGGAGCTAAAGTAGAGCATAAAAGAACGCCAGGAAACTATCTACCGTAATATAATACTAGCTGGACCAACGCTGGAGAGGCGTATAGGAGTTAAAGGTATAGAGGCTAACTAGGGCAAGAGGAACCTAAGCCATAGCATAGTTAACGCTATAGGGGGTAAACACTCTAGGGCTCTAAAAAGGCCTAATAAAGGCAGAAAATATAATAGTAACACTCTTAAGAATAGGAATAATAGGACTAAAAGACTGGCTCTACTAGGTGGGTATCCTAGTAAATAGCCTAAGATGCAAATATAGCTGGCTAAGATAGACACTAAAATATATAATACTGTTATGCCCCTTATACACTAACTAAGAAGTAATGCTCTTAGTAGCTGGTATAGAGAACTATAAGACACTGCTCTTAATATAAAAAGGCCTTAAGGCGGTTACCTAGTGGCTTATTAGCCAAAATATACTAAACCAGTTCTGGGTTGCAAAGGAAATAACAATAGAGGGTAGAAGGGTGGGTAATAGGCGCCCCCTAATAACTCTATAGTAGTAGAGTAAAGTGTACGATACTAGCGCGTCCGTAGGCTTGTTATAGCAGCAGTGGTTCCCAAGGAGGTTAAAAAGTAAGGTAGTGGGAGTACTATAGGTAACTCGTAGACGCCTTATAGGAGCCTTGCAGGCGAGTCCTAAAAGGCGGGGAGATGAATTATAGGGTTTTCTCAAGTTAGGTCTTTCTTAAGTTGAGTTTTCTCCCTATATATAAATAAGGAGTAGTCTGTGTGGGCCTAATAGGGATCCGAATCGGACATTAAGCAATGAATTATTATTATTATTTATTTATCTTTAAACTAAGCTACTGCTCTTTCCTATTAGTTATTATCCATTATAGGTTTTTATGTGTCTCTTATCTTATCTTAAGAATCTTAAGCCTATATTCTTATCTATTACTTAAAGTCTTAAATCTTCCTTACCTCTTCTTAAGAATCTCAGACCTATAGCCTTTTACCTTTATTAAGTAGTAAGCTAGTACTAGCAGTTATCTACTTACCTAATCCCTTTTAAATATTGCTCCTTCCATTTTATAAAGCAATAGATGCCGTATTTAACGTTGTTATAATACCTATTACTAAACCTTACTCTATAGCGGTCTTAGTCTTTACTTCTAATACGTATTTAAGGTTTAAGTGCCCCTAGTTAGCCTCCTTTCCTTTCTTATTACTATTAATTAATAAGTACTCTAACTCCATTATTATTTCTACTAATTATTATTCGTATATTATTATAACATCTTAATCTAGCTTATAGAGTTAATCCTTTTTTTTATCTAACTCTTTAGTTCTTTTAAGTTCTTATAATTCCTATTAGGGAGAGCACTTAAATAGTTTAAACCTTACCTTACTAACGTAATCCACCCCCAAGCTGGCCATACCCCCAAGCTGGCCACCTTAAAACTCACCAAAAATTAGAAAATTTATATTTTAATATCTTAACAACCACCCAATAATAAATTCTAATGATTTAGATTTAGACTTTTATATACACTCTGCAGCTTCTATTTAAATTACATAGTAATTAGTTTGGTTGTTTTTAAGATATAGTAATTTAGCTTTGTTTTAGCCCCTAAATTATAATGTTTTAAAACTACTAAAAAACCACTAAACTAATTACTATATAACTTTATTAGAAGCTATAGAGTATATTTAAAAGTCTAAAACTAAATTACTAGAATTTATTATTAGGTGGTTGTTAAGATATTAAAATATAAATTTTCTAATTTTTAGTGAGTTTTGAGGTGGCCAGCTTGGGGGTAGATTACGTTAAGGTACAAGTAAATAGTATATTAACTACTAACTAAGAAGTATGGTATATATTCTCTAGTTATAATGGGTTTGCGGAACGGTTAATATAAATATTTAGAGACCCTAAGGTAATAACTGTTACGGCGCTAGTGGAAAACGGTGAATTATAGTAGACGTTATAGTAGACGCCGAGTTATGTAAGCTTATATAACTAGAGGACCGCATAAAACTTCGTACGGCGCTACTATTCTTCCCCCTTCCTTTCTTTAGCTTTGGATCCTTATTTATAGACTACCAATTATACAGGCTTACGCGTCCCTCTTGCTATACTTATGCCTTAATTAACTAAGTCACTAACATTATCCAAAGCTCATCTCTACTCTTTCTTCCTAAGAAGGAACTTAAATATATCTACAAGAACATAGAATAGGACCCCAAGGACATTACTAGGACCATAAGGACACAGAATAAAACAAAAAGAACATAAACAGAACGCGAAACCTAAGAATAGGATATATATAGACCAGAACCCCTAGAAAATAAATAAATACTAGAAATTACCCAATACCCCTACTACTATGCTAAAAAACATAGTAGTCGGCAAAGCAGCTATAGGACCTTTAAATACCTCTAATAGTAAAATAGTTAACGTCTTAAACCCCTAGCAGGAGCTTATAGCAGCCAATACCAAAATTAAACGGCTTTGAGAGCTGCTTAAAGCTAGGGACACCCCTATATCTAGTGTTGACTTATTATACAGACTTACTACAGTCCTTAAGGCCCTAGCCTAACGTACAGCATTAGCATTATTATGGTCCGCGAAGGTCGCAGACCCCCTATTACTTACAGACAGAACCAACCCTATATTTAATAACTAGAAGCTTTAATTGCAGGACAAGCTTAAAGTTAATACAGACCACTTTCCTAATACCCAAGCTAAAATGGCATACGTCTTTAGCCGCACTAGTAGTAACGTATAGACGCACCTACGTCCATAATACGCCTAGAACTTAGTAGACCTCTTCCTCTCTAAAGAAGAGATAATTAATTACCTATCTTCCATTTATAAGGATCCCTTTAAGGTATAAAATACCTGTCTTAATTACAAAAGCCTAATAATAAAAACAATAGAAACTGTCGGTACCAGTAGAGGTTGTAAATAACGTTACTAGATAAATAGCGTAAAGCGTATGCGGTAGGGGCCGTATGGTATAGCGTAGGTCACCTAACTACCTACGGCCCGATAGATAGCCCGACCTTTTACTACCCCTTACTTTCTCCTTTGGTAGAGAAGATAGATATAAATAAATCAAGAACCAGAACTACTATATTACAATTACAGTATTACCCAGAGTAATACCAATACTAATCAGTAATATTACAGATTAGGAGTCCAGTGTTATTATAAAGAGAGATAACACGCAATCGCTCCTACTAAGGCCCGTTAATCACGTCGCGTTTACTAAGGAGAACCCTTCCTACTAAGGCCCCTAGGAACTTAAAGAACCGACTCCTACTAAGGCTTCGTTCGGTTTGCGTCTACCACGTAAATCAACACCTAGTACGACCTCTTTACTAAGCGTTAGTACCCCTAGCAGCGTTAACAGCACCCACCTATACTACAATCTACGCTAGTTATTATGTCCAACACAGAAATCCAACGTCTAAACTAGGGCAATGGGATTACCCTAACTAATAAGACTACTGCAGAAGATATTACTAACTATATTAACTTTAAAATTAATAAATATACTAAGCGCAACTTCAAGGATAAAAGCTTATGGGAATTATACCAAGAGGACTTTAAGAATTTTAAGGTACAGACATTCAAAGACGCTGATAGGTCTATAATTAAAGAACTTAAACAACTACTCTAATGTAATAAAGTATGGGTCTTTAACAAGAAGAGTAAGTTAGTACCATAAGCACTATATAATATCGCTCACGAGGACAACCCTATAGAATAGTTAGATATAGAAATCAAGCTATTTATTAAGAATAAAGGACCTTTTAATTTATACGCTATTAACTATCGTCTTAAATTACGTCTATTAACTCCCTTAATATCGTTTACCACTCTAGCTCCTACGGCCGAGCTCCCCTTGCCTATAAACGACATAGCTCCCCCTATAAATACCCTAAACACATAACCAACAGAAGCCAAAGCCACCGTTAATTATGGTAGAGACTTAGCAACCCTAGTAAAGATATATATAGAGGAAATCAAATACAGTAAAAAGGATAATAACTTTAACCACAAGCTCACGATTTTTAATAACCTTTATAACAGAGTTAATATACTATAAGTGGCAAAGATTAAAGCCTTTCCAATAATGCTATGCGGTATTACTTTTAATTTCTACTATGGAAACAAGGCAACCTATATCACTTTTAATGGTATCTATAACGCTATACACAACCACTTTAAAGGACTAGAATATAAGCGTGGAGTTCTAACAAAGTAGAACGCTATAACTCTTAAGATAGTAATGGTAAAGAGCAAAGGCAAGTCTATAGAGGACTGCCTATAGCTATTACTTAACAACCTCCGTCACTTATAGTATGGTCTCGACGCTAACCTCCATAATAACGATTTCCTCTATAATAAGCTCATTGTCGCTTATTAAGACGTTACTGCTTGCTAGGTAGCTTACTCTAACCCACCTACCACACTCGCCAGCCTTATAAATAGCCTATAATCATTAATTATCACTTATAAGAAGATTAATAGTACTATAGGATAACCCGCCAACGTGTTCTTATAGCCTACAGAACAGCCCGCCAACATATTCTTTACTAACTGTCGCTATTACTAATTAATGTCTCGACCAAGTTTATTAAATAATTATTACGGTAATAACACTAGGACGTGCTTTGTATATAAGAAAGGAGACTGTTAGTTAACTAGGTATACTAAAGAAGAACATAATAAAGCAAGAGAAGGATTTAAGAGATATATCCACTAGTACCTTATAGATAATAATATTAACAATAATTTTAATAAGGATATAATAGCAGTTTTAACTACTACTAGCGGCAATTTCTTCTATAATAACTATGGTGTTAAGCACTTTATAACTTTAAATGGGCCAATACTAATTGAAACCGCTAAGAATATAGTTACGTCTATAAACAACAATGCCTTTGTCCACGGCCTTACTAGTAGTACAGAACCTGGTGGTATGGAACCTAGTACAGCAAGGCGCGGCGACGTTGGTAACAAGAGTAGCGATAATAAGGGCAAAAGCGCTACCTACTTCTGCAATAATAATAATAATAACATCAACATAGAGAACCTCACTGTTGATATCAACTTCCTTAACTATTATTCCGACGACGATAAATAGGACTATGGATACTTAGACACCCCCATAACACCTTTAATATCCGTAATATCCGTAATGATATCTGTAACGAGACATCCGCAATTCCTGCCCTAAGTACGTGTTGACCTAGCAACCAAGTTCCCGATATATACTCCTTTATACTTTCTTACCTTCTTTCTTTTTGTAAATGTCGCCAGTGTCGGTACTAGTAGAGGTTGTAAATAACGTTACTAGATGAATAGCGTAGAGCGTATGTGGTAGGGGCCGTATGGCGTGGCGTAGGTCACCTGACTACCTATGGCCTGATAGATAGCCCGACCTTTTACTACCCCTTACTTTCTTCTTTGGTAGAGAATGTTGGCCACGGAGGTAGCTTTACTGCTGAGGTGTTGGACACTAAATAACTACGGACACTAAACGACTATAGATACCGAAGGTCGAACTAGGGTTATTTTCCTTATATATATTAGGGCTCTTAGAGCCACCTTAAATAAAATAGATCACTTATATAATTCTATGTCTCTACCTATTAGCTAGCTTATGTTATTTGTCTTAATACCTACCTGGCTGAAAGTTATAAGCTTGGTAACCTTTTGAGCACTAGGGAGATCTTAGTGGCTAGATAACTACTACTAAGCCTCTTTGAGCATAGTTTGTTACGAAATATCGCGTGCTTTATATATAAGTGCGTCTTTTTACATAACCTCAAAATAAAAGCTAATATGGCAACCAAGGACTCTATAAACCCTCTTTTGCTAACCCAGAAAGACTGGCCTATATGGTTTTAATTTATCCGCTAAGAAGCAAGTTTTGCGAAGATCTGGGACTATATTGACCTAAATAAGATAGAGAATGAAATTAAAGAAAACACTAAGCTAGCTATACCTTTAATAGTAGCAGCTCCTATAGCACCTATAACAGCTCCTGCAGCTTCTATAGTACTAGCAGCAGCTCCTATAGTACTAGTAGCAGCTCCTACAGTACCAGTAGCAGCTTCTACAACAGCAGCAGCAGCTTCTGCAACTTTAGTAGCAACTCTAGCGTCTACTAGAACAGCTATACCTGGGTCATTGAGTTAATAAGGATAACAAACTCTGTAATCTCTAGAGACACAGAGAATGCTCTTTAAGCTCTACAAGCTCCAACAACAGGACTATATAAAACGGGAAGAGAAGCTCTATACTTTTATAGCACTGTTGCATGCCACCATAGGCACCAACTTTTTAGGATATCTTAAAAACCTTACTATACTATATTCGATTTTGAGGCAGCTAAAAAAGGTAGCAAAGCCGTTATAAGCTACGTTGTAGTAAATGGTATTAGATGATTTTAAGAAACGGAAACAAGGGCCTAAATGCCAGACTCTGGAATTCTGGCTTTAGCTTTATATTACCATTATACAAAACGGCGAAGAGCTAGAGGAAGGGTTAATAGAGGCAACGGAAAACAGTATTGTACAAGCTTTTGTCTAGGCCTATAAGGAGATCTGTCTAGCTCTATATTATGCCTTCATTTAAAAGGTAGCTAAGAGGTTAGAGAAGCTTAAAATGGCGATAATAATTAAGGAATTTAACCTCCTCTATAAGCATCCGAATACGGGGCGTAACGCTTATACTATACTCTTAGGGCAGCTATCTGCAGATCCTATAATATCTACCACCCTAGCACCTCCTTAATCACCTAAGACAAAGTGCTTTGCTTATAGTCTACCCTATAAGTTAAAGAATTGTAAGCAACTGTTTTAGTCTCTTTAAGGTCCGAACTTTATACCAAATGATAGTTGTTTAAGGAATTGCTAGGAATGGCTTAAGGTCCCAACAAACAAGCAGTATTATAAAAAAAGGCTTAAGTAGATTAAGAAGGAAGGTCCTAGGTTAAGAATGTCTACATTAGCTTTATTTACAGCTAAAAAGATTAAGGATCTGGACAGGCCCCAAGCTACAGCGGCTGCTATAACAACATCCTTTTTATTATTAATATTATCGCAGGATCATCTGGATCTGTCTTTGATTAACGCCTAGGGGTATAACACTATGGCAGACACCCACTTCTATAATAATATTAGATACTTCCGTAACTTTAAGCCAAGCATATCTATAGCAATAGCTGGAGATTCTAGGGCAGAAATCCATGGATACGGTGATATTAACTTAGCAATTAAGGTGGGCAAATAACGCCTAACTTGGTATCTGATATTGAGGAATATAGCATACGCTCCGTATTTTTATACTAATCTAATATCCGCAGCAAAGCTCTATAGGGTTGGAGTAATTATTAACCAGTCTATGAATTATCTGCGCTATAAGGATAACAGAGGCCTATTTGCCAATTTTATAGAATATAGAGGTCTCTACCTTATTAATACCATCACCTGCTTACTACCTACTCCTACTGCCTACGCTACCTCCACCAGATTCTTTGAGACCTTAGTATATAACAAAGTATGGCATTAACGCTTACTACACTATAATATAGAATTAGTGGATCATCTACTAACTGCGGCAGATAGGGTTAAAGTGGTTAAGATAGACAAAGAAAGAACTCTATATAGTGTACCACTCTGTAAACTATATGTTCTTAGAAAGATAACCTAGTAAATATCTCGCAGAATATTAGTAAAGGGAACCTACCCTTTTAAACATATTTACTTTAATGTTATTATAGAAGAAGACGGGTTTAATGGAGACACGTATATAGCTTACTTTTAATATAACTATATAAAGTACTATCGTGCTTTTCCTATTAAGAACCACAAGTAAGAGACACTGCTCCCACTCTTTAAATCGATGATAGCATTTGCGAAGAAATTTAATACTTAAGGTATCTGCATTTGGCATATAAATAAGGAGCAAGGTATAGGCGCTAGGGTAAAGAACCTTATCCAGCTTAACGGAGGTGTTATTAAGTAATCAACACCATATACCCCAGCTCAAAATGGACCCGCAGAGAGGTCAGGGAGAGCCATTTCTGAACAAGTAAGGACTGCTATTATTAAAGCAAAGTTACCCGTAGATCTATAGCCCAAGTTTATGCTTCTAGCAGTATTCCTACTCAATTAAACTCCTATTTAGTCCATCAACTGGAAGACCCTATTTAAGATACTGTATAAACGGAAGCTATAGCTAGCAGGACTTTATATAGCCAGATCTTTAACCTACATACTTATTAAACACGGCATTCCTAGGAAGGCAAAGTTTAAGCCATAAGCCCAAATAGGTTATCTCGTTGGTATAGAAGCTTTAAATATCTATAGGGTATAGATACTAACCACTAACTATATCATCCGATCTTGTAATATATGAATTAATAAGTCAAAGAGATACTAATTTCCTAAAATACTAGAACACCTCATTATCTCGCAGGCTTAAAAGGATCATTTTTAGTAAGTCTAGGACCTACTAGATAATCTTTAAGATGGCAGCAAGAACTAGATAGAGAACTTTAATAAAGAACTAGATATAAGACTGCCGCATTTAGCAAATATTAACGTTACTCCTACATTAAAAAGCATTCAGATCTTAATAGAAGAACTCCATCAGCTACCTACCCTGGAGCTAACTCTAGAACTGTCTAAACCATCAGCGTCTTCAGCGCCTCAGCAATCACCATCTACTATAGCATCTACACTATAGACACTATCTACTACTTAGTTATTTTCTAAAGTCACCAAACCATGGTTTATAGATCCTATACCTTGTTCCGAACCTTAGATAACAGCAGGCTTATTATTAGGGGGTAAGAGACGTTCTGGCCGTGAAAAGCGACCTATAGTAAAGAAGAAAGATATGCTAAATTAGAATCTATAATAACGAGCCTTTGCGGTTTAAATTAATAACGATAATAATATTATTAATCCAGATATGACACCATTGGCTCACGCTTTCTATACTACTGCTATAAAGACGTACGGACATCGAGACGATTTTCCACTACTACCAAAGTCATAGAAAGAGATGCTCAATTATAAGTACGCTATAGAGTTTAAAGCAGCTGCTTATATTAAGACGAAGGCCTTAACAGGAAAGTAGACCTAGAACGAGGTACGACTAGTTAAAAAGGTCCATTAACTTCCTACTATGTGGGTCTTTACATACAAGGAAGATTTGGACGGCTTTATTATAAGATTTAAAGCTCATCTAGTCATCCACGGAGACCTTTAAGCAGTCTTATAAGAGGAGGTTAAAGCTATAACGGCAGCCTATTAAACCTTCCGTCTACTTTACGCTCTTATCGCTGGCTTCGACCTAGATGTTATATAGATTAACGCCATTAACGCCTTTGTTAATGCCTTAGTTAATAATAAGGTCTACCTTATTCCCCCTAAGGGTATAGACCTACCGCCTGGATTCTCTCTCTGTCTAAGAAAGGTAATGTACGGACTACGGAAATCTCCTAAATTATAGTTTTTAGAAATATCTGCTGCTCTGCGAAGTATGGGTTTAAAAGCTGTACCAAATAAGCTATATCTCTATATTCACCCTACCAAACCTATCTTTGTATTCTTCTACGTCAACAATATCCTAATTATAGGACACCCGAGCTATTGTTAGCAGATAGAGGACATCCTAAAGCAGCTATAAGATTAATTTGAGATACGCCAAATACCTTAATTTACGTCATTCCTAAACACTCGTGTCGTGCGAGATTGGTAAAGGGGAAAGCTCTGGCTCTGTTTAGATTAGTATCTTAAGAAGCTAGTCTTAATATACCATTTAGAATATCTAAAGCCATCAGCTACACCACTATTAGGCCAGGAATTAACACCGTATAAGGGAGAAGCTACGCCGAATTAGATAAAAGGATATTAACGCTATATAGGTTCTGCAACATATCTAGCATCTACTATATAACTAGACGTCGCCTTTTCTGTTAGCAAGCTAGCTGAGTTCTTATAAAATCCATTGCCAGCTTATCTTGCGGAGATTAACAGATTGCTTACCTATCTCTATAATACTAGATACCTCGCTCTTAAGTTCTCTACTATTATACTATATAAGATAAACCAGGTTCTAAAAGCTGCTTCTAATGCTAGCTTTGCTAACGATGCTCTAATATATTGGAGCTTATAGGGTTTCTTAATAAGCTTATTTAATAGGCCTATAGTATAGCAGGTAACTAGACAAAAGGCAGTCACTAAGTCTACTACAGAGGCAGAACTACTAGCTCTCTCGCACATCGGTAGGGAGGTTAAGCATATAGTTTAGATCTTTAAAGCTATTAGATTTGATCCGGAACAGGACATTATTATTAATTGTGATAATTAGCAGTCAGTACGGATTATAACAAAAGAGACTCCTATAGTATCTATAAAACTCCAACATGTAGATATCTATTAATTCTAGCTTCGCTAAGAGGTACAAAACGGAAGCTTTGTTATACAATGGGTACTAACAAACGAGATGACTATAGATGGACTAACTAAAGCTCTCTTAAAGTGTTGAACGGACAACCAGGTATAAAAACTCTGTCTATTAAAGAGGGCTCTAGAGCCTCTATATATACACCAGATAGGTGACAAATAGGTTACAAAGAGAATGACAACTACGTCGTCATTCGGTAATGGAAACAAGTATTTAGATATTCGATAAGACACTTGATGAGACATACAAGACATACAAGGAGACATACAAGGTAAGGAGCGGGGTATTAAGACATAGGGTTTTAGACTTAAAGCCAGTATCAAGATGGTAGTAAGGAAATACAATCCAGTTCGACACACCCCCCTAGCTGCATAGAGCCTTCTGGGCTGCTGCAAAAAGTCACGATGTTAATTTGGTGTTAAGTTTTAAGAAATCCCCTATAGAGTTACCTTGCCTAAATATTATCTAAATCGAATCAAATTAGATCCTTAATGTCAACGAGGTTTAATTGCTAAACGAACATCTTATGCTTTTAACGAGGCAGAGCCTTTGTCAAGCCGTCTACTATTATATCTGCAGTAGGGACCTATTTAATATTAATCCTTCCTTTACGAACTTCCTGGCGGAGCCAGTGGTAATAGATATCGACGTGTCGAAGCTTGGTGTTAAGCTTAGCGTCGCTTTTAGTGAGAAGTCAAATCGTCTACATATTATCGCAGTTAATTACTTGCTTTTCGTTAGTGTCGAATCCAACTTCTTTAAAGAATCGCTGCCACCAAATCGACTCGGTAGCTGCATGCAACAGAGCTAGGAGCTCTGCCTCTGTGCTTGATTTCGTTACTGATTTTTGCTTAGTTGATCGCCAGTCAATTGGTCCTCCAAATAAGGTGAATAGGTAGCCTTCTATGCTCTTTTTATTGACTAAATCGTCTCCAAATAATGCGTCGCTTGCCCTTGCGAAGATTTGGTTCATTATGTTCTCCTTTAAGAACTCGATTGCAAGGGTCTTTGATTGATAGAGATAGGCAATTGCCCTTATAGCAGCTCCGTCGTGTATTGGTGACGGATTTCGTGAGAATTCCAACAGCTTGCTTGCCGTTTTTGCCACATCTAGACGGGTGATATTTGCTATATAGAGCATTGATCCGACCTTCCTCTAATATAGATAGGTGTCCTGCTTAGAGGCCTGTTCTGGATTTGGGTTGAGCTCCTTAATTCCCATAGGTATGTATACCTTACGATAATCTTTAACTTTGAAGCTTATCGCGATCTTATTAATATAGGAGTCCTGGCTAAGCCAAATCTTCCTATTCTCTTGGTCGCGAATAATTCAAATTCTTAGGAACTAGGTAAGGTTACCTAGGTCCTTTATTTCATACCTTTTTATAAGGTGCTCCTTAAACGTTTTGAGCTTAAGTAGGTCCTTCTTCCTATAGGCAGCTGTAATGTTGTTGACGTAGAAGAAGACTATTAGCCAATCATTGTAATATAGGCAAGGCTCCTCCGCCACTGGCTTCAAGCCTTCCTTTTTTAGTGTTATAGTTAAGTCGCTATGCTACAGTAGAGGTAATCGTTGTAATCCATAGAGCGCTCGTTAAAGCAGTAGGCACTTACCCTTAATTAGAAATCTATCTGGATACTTAATATACACGACCTTGTCAATCTCGCTATTTGCAAACGCGTTGACGGCGTCGCCCTGCCAGCAGTCTAGGTTAAATACTGCGACGATCGCCATTAAGGCTCTAAACGATTTTGCTGCTAGAGTTGCGGTATACGTGTCCTTATAAACTAACTCTTATAAGTTATCTCTTATGTAAAGACGAGCCTTGAACCTTGTTAAATATCCATTGTTATTAGTCTTATAGGTAAATACCCAGATAATAGGCACGGTTTTAATGTGGATTGTCTTATTAACAACTTAAAACGTTCCTTAATTTTAAAGGTCCGCGTATTCCTTTTTAGCAGCAGCTATAAACTCTTCCTTATATTAATATCTTTAAAGCTCCTTCCAATTCCTAGGCAGCAGTGGGAGTTAATTACAGTGCAGCTTTTTATAAAAGGTGAGCCCTATATTAAAGGCTAATCTTTGAGCTTAAAGGCTTTAGTTATTGGTAACGTTAGCAAGAAAACCTGCGTAGGTTTTTAGTTAACCTTTAAGTCTCTTTTCTTTGACTACGTTTTGCTCTTCTATATCGCCATTAATCTTCTTCTCTGGCTTAGATTTATTAGTTGGAACTATAACATAGTGCGGCTTCTTTGCCAAGGTCTTTAAGGACGGTAGTAGAGGCTCCGGTAAGTTAGGTTCTAGCGTCTTATCTAGGGTAGAAAGCCCTAGAGCTAAGTCGTCTTTAGAGCTTAAATCTTATTGCTTACTACTTTTAGTATTAGGCTCCTCTTGATTTCTACTAGAATCTACCTATCGTCTTCCTTTAGTATTAACTCGAATCTTATCTAGAGTCTTATTACTTTTATTAGACAACAATTCTAATTCGTCTTAAAGATTCTCTATTTGACGGACATTAATAATTTCCAACATTTGGTTAGTCCTTACTTAGAGTACATTTATAAGATCTGGCTGTGAGTTATTATAGAGTAACTACTTATTAAACTTTATATCTCTTGTTCTAATAACCTTCTTCTGACTTAGAATGTAGATTTGGAAGATATTTGTTAAATTATACCCTACTAGATATCTTATATGGGCCCTTAGCGCGAGCTTGTTTAGGCATGGAATATTATATTTAAGAGGATAGGCCCTACAGCTATAGACTTATAGGTATCCTATATTAGGTTTTAGTAGTGTTATACCTATTACTGACTAGATTTTCTTGAAAGGTGTTTTCCACCCAAGTCTTCTACTAGGCGTCTAATTAAGTAGATAGGTAGCTGCTTTATAGGTTTCTAGCGTTAGCTCCTCTAGTAGATAGGCCTTAATCCTTATATACTAAGCCTTCTGTATAATCACCCCCCCAGATTGTTCCGCTGGACCGTTCTATAATTAAGTATTGGGTGCTAATCTTTTAAAAGTAATTCCTTGTTTAGCTGTCTAATCCTTAAATTTGTCTTTAAGAGACGTCTCTCCATCTATATGGATTATGGCTACCTTGAAGCCATATCGTCGTTTAATGATATTGCAATATGTAATAACTCTTTAGGTAAGGGATAACTTCTTAACTATTATATCTACCTCATTTATTTGCATCGCGTCGTTAAGGAAGTGTACCATATACTTATTGCTATTAAATGCAACTATTCCGGGTATTAAATTAAGGTGGATTTTATAGAAAGGAACTGTTAACTAAGTTAGTATTCTTCTAGATATTACCTTATAAGCTTTACTCACTCCACACGCTTTATATTTTACCGTTATTAGGCCTTTTAGAATTGCGCCTGTTACTGACTTAAGTAGTTATATAATTGCTTCTTTTTCTATATAGCCCAATTGCTGGTGCTATACGTGACCTTCTGCCTAATTTAGTAGAGGCTTTAATAAATGCTTTACTAGTTTTAATTAAGTCGCAAAGGAAGCCTCTAGTAAGTCTTTCTTTAGCTTATTGTATTTAATGGTTTTCTGACCATAGTGGTAGCCACAGTGGGCGTACGTTATATTGTCGCCATAGTAAAAAGTGTTCTTTTTATTGTTCTAATAGACGCCCTTATTATTAAGCTTTTGGAGGTATATTAGGTTAGTGTGGAAGCCTAGTATAAAGGCTGCTCCTAAGAGCTGTATCTACCTCTTCCCTTTTAGGTGGTCAATCGTGACTATAGCTATACTATAGCCTTTGATTTCTTTAATATGCGAGCCCATGTAGATATGGTTTAAGGTAGGCTTAATATTACTAATAAATCTAGCTCGATCGTTAATAACGTATAGGTTAGTTCCTGAGTTAAGAATAACACTATTATAAAGCTCGTAACTGGAAGCTGTGTTATAGGCTCCTACTTAATAAACTATAAAGCCTCTATTAGGCTCTTGAGAGCTCTACTAGTTGCTATCTTTTAGCTTCTTATTAGCTTGATTGTCCTTTTTGATTTGCTTAATACAAGCCTTAATTTCGGGCATTATATTGGCAATCTTTTTATCCACCTTCTTCTAAATTTCGTCACTTGGTTTAAACTATAATAGGCAAGGAATTGACTCTATAATATACCAGCATTTGTTAAAGTAGTGACGCTTTCTGTATAGGCACTCTGGCGGCGGTCGCCTTTCCTTCTTTTGCTTATCTGCTAACGATTCAGACTTTGACTTAGGCTTTGAATTTGGTAACTTGCTTAACTCGTCCTTAAAGGTGGCTACGAAGGATCCTTGTAGGGTTTTGCCCTTTTGGGCGAGCTCCGTACGACAGTAATTTCGGTAGATTTTAACTAGTTTGAAGAAGCTAGGAAGCTTCTCCTTTTTCCACTCTATCCTTTTAAGCTGGTTCTTCCAATATTTGGACCAGCTTAGTGTGATTAAATTAACTACGTATATAAAGTCTCTTACTAAATAATTACTATTTATTTTAGGTAGACCTAGCTCCTTGTACTTAGTGTATACCTTCTCCTACTCCTCTAACCAGACCTTAAAGTTCTGGTTTTAAGGCGCTTTTTTAAGCTTTGCATACTGGGTAGCTGCTTAAAGCTTTTAGGCGTTATTAATCGGAGTAATTCTCTGCTTTAGTAACACTAAGACGTTGTAGGTAGTGACGCATTTAAACGTGTAGATGAGGTAGGTACGTAAGATTGAGCTTTAGATATGGCTGCGCAATATATTAAGAGCTAATAGCTGTTTTCTATATAGCTTTATATCTTCCCTATAGTCGGCTTTAAGTATATAGAGCTCCTCCTTTTCCTTCTTATCTAGCTCTGCGAGCTTCGTTATCCCCCAACTATTGGTATCCTTGGGTGAGGCTTAAATAGGTTCTTTAAGCTTTGGCAATTTAGTCTCAGGTATTAATGGGTCGATATACTCCTAGAGATAATTGTTATTTGCTTTTAACTTAATTACCTTAATCTATTCGTCCTAATTGTTTGGGCTTGCAAGGATTATGGATAATATAATAACGGGTTTGGTTTCTTATTGAGAATTTATTATTATGGTTATCTATAACTAGGATAATAATTGATTGGAATAAAGGCTTTGGAATTAAAGATAATTTAGTAGACGGACCGGGCTTATAACTGTTGAACGGACAACTAGGTATAAGAACTCTGTCTATTAAAGAGGGCTCTAGAGCCTCTATATATACACCAGATAGGTGACAAATAGGTTATAAAGAAAATGACGACTATGTCGTTATTCGGTAATGGAAACAAGTATTTAGATATTTGATAAGACACTTAATAAGACATACGAGATATACAAGGAGATATACAAGATAAGAAGCGGGGTATTAAGACATAGGGTTTTAGACTTGAAGCCAGTATTAAGATGGTAGTAAGGAAATACGATCCAGTTTAACATAAAGCAAAACCATCAAAAGTTTGTTAAAGTAGTAGGGCTCCGCGATATTAGACATCTAGTTAGTTAATAATCAAATTATAGTAAAAGCTTACTACTAGCTTATCTATCCCGACTGCCTAATCTGGTAATCCAGCTCTGCCGCTCTACGTCAGATCTAAGGGGGTATATTGGCCATGGAGGTAGCTTTACTGCTAAGGTGTTAGACACTAAACGACTATAGATACTGAACGACTATGGACACCGAACGACTATGGACACCAAAGGTCGAACTAGGGTTATTTTTCTTATGTATATTAGGGCTCTTAGAGCCACCTTGAATAAAATAGATTACTTATACAATTCTATATCTCTACCTATTAGCTAGCTTATGTTATTTGTCTTAATACCTGCCTAGCTAAAAGAGAAGATAGATACGAATAAATCAAGAACTAGAACTACTATATTGCAATTGCAGTATTACCTAGAGTAATACTAATAGAAACCTTCTTAGTTTTCTAGACCCGCTTTCTGTACCTAGCTAGACAGGCCTAAATCCCCTAGGAAGATCTAATACTAGACCTCTTTAATAAGCTTACCCTAGACCTATAGCGCGCCATACTGCCGGTTTATACTACTATATAGACGCTAAAGGAACTTACGGACTAATGCCTAGCTATTAACCAGGGCCTCTATTAAATTAAGGTATATACTAAGCGGTATAAGGCTAGAAGCTCCACTAACTAGAATATAAGTACTATAAGAACGGGCCGCAATGCCCTAGTAAGATCTGCAGCCCCTATAGCACTAACTATACCGCCTGCCGTTAACCTAGTAGCGAGCCGTGCAGCTAGTCCTGCTGTAACTCTAGCGTATACTTAGCCTTTGTATAGCAACCCCTATAGATAGGCCCTTAGCGACCAAGGAGCTTGCTTTATATACGGTTAAAAGGGTCACTATGTAGCTAAATGCCTAATAAATGTGAAAAAGGATGAGGTCCTACTAATCTAGGAGGACAGTATAGAGGTAAAGTTAGAAAAAGAGAAACCCTAGAGAAAGACTTCTCTCTAGGGTTAAAAGGGATTAATATATTATATATTAATCTAGGTCGGCTAGTTAGTAAAAAAAGCTGCACTATCCCTTATACTTTATTCCGTAATAGATATTAAGTTTTAACCTCTGCTTTAGCTAACTCTGGAGTAAATGCCTTTGCCTTAATAAATACTTAGTGTGCTATAAAGCTGGCTAACTTTTTAAATGTACCCCTTAAAGAACTGCCCAAACTAATTCCTATTCGCGGGTATAATAGACGAATAGGGCTACCTATTATAACTATCTTGCGGATTCACCTCTACGTTAACAGACAAAGGTAGTATAATATCCCCTTTCTTATTACGGACCTTAGGAGCTACAATATAATTATAGGGAGAAAATAGCTAGCCTATCTAGGCTTATAGCTTGATGTATAGAATAGATAGCTTATCTGGCCTAAAACCCTACCTCTAACCCCTTCCTTTATAAAAGAAATTAGCATTATAATGGAAAACCTTATACGGCCCTAGATTAATACTATTTACTAGGCTAATACTATGTGCAGAAACTAGGCCTTTAAGAAGGATATACGTCTTAATCCTTAACGGATCCGTATACTAAGCCGCCCCTAGACTGTATATATTACGCTATCCGCACCAGAGACCTAGGAAGTTAGTAGTGACCTAGCTAAGCCCCCTATAGAGAACCTAAGCCCTATATAGCCCTAAAGGAAAACTAGGGATATTAGACACTATACTAAGCTAATAGATAGGAAGGATAACTTACGGAAAATAGAATATAAGCTAAAGAAGACTATACACCCTATACCATAAGATATAGCCTAATAAGCATATGTAAAGAAACCTATAGACCTCCTACTAGTTAATATCTACTGTATTAGCGCTGTAGGATTCTACTAGAACTTAGTTTAGCCTAATACTGTTACCTTTATAACTAGCCTATATAAAATTAATTAAATGCTTAAAGAAAAGGAAAGTAAGCTTAGTAGACAGGAAAGTAAGCTTATAGATAAGGAACTAGTAGAACAAAAACTGCCTAATTAATACTGGAAATTCAAGGACGTATTCTCTAAGGTAGTGTTAAATATACTTCCGCCTTACCAACTATATAACCACAAGATCGAGATTGATTAAGGCAAAAAAAGCACCCTTAGCTTTAGCCCTCTCTACCTACAGTCTATTACCAAATTGTAGGCTATAAAGCAGTACCTTATTAACAACCTTAATAAGGGCTTTATTAAGCCTAGCCAAGCCCCTTTTAACTCGCCTATTCTCTTTGCTAAAAAGCCTAATAGAGGACTGCGCTTCTATATTAACTACTATAAGCTAAATAATATAACCCGTAAGGACCGCTATTTGCTACCCTTACTTAATAAGACTTTTACCCGAATAAGTAGAGCTAGGGTCTTTATAAAGCTTAATATCCACTAGGCCTTCTACTAAATTAGGATAAACCCTGGGTCTAAAAAGCTTATTATATTTTAAACCTATTATAGAACGTATAAATATAAGGTACTTCTTTTTGGACTAACTAACGGACTAGCTACATACCAGCGGTATATAAATAATATACTCTTTAACTACCTTAATGACTTCTATACGGCCTACCTAGATAACATTATAATTTACTCTAAAAATAAGCTAAAACATAAGGAGCATGTTTATAAAGTTCTATAATAGCTCTATAAGGCTAGTCTCTAGGCCGATATTAAAAAGTTGGAATTTAGTGTTAAGCGTATAAAGTACCTAGGTTTTATTATTAGTATAGATGGAATTAAGGCCAACCTAGAGAAAACAGCCGTAATTAACTAGTATGTAACGGAACTTTATAGCTTAGACTACGGTGGGTTCTGTTATTGGGCTAGGTATATAGGTATAAACAAAATTAACAACGTAATAATAACTGGTGGAGTGGTTGCCTAATAGATTAACTTTAATTGTATTCTAAGATTTACTACAAGGAGAGAACTATCTACGGTAGGGACTAAGGTCCTTTAAATACATAACTATACTCCTAAGAAATCCTCTCTTATACGTAAGGTATGTATTATCTATATTAAACATAACGTCCCTTTTATTTAATATAGTTAATACGTTTAACACCACGTGACCTTAGTTACTATTTCTTGTTACATAGTTCCACCAGATCCATCCTAGACTATGCCTATATTAACCAACTAGCTTCCGCCAACTCTTCTCTAAGTAGTTATAATATTATACTTAAAGCGTCCGTAACACTATCTCCCTTCTCTTTATCTTTATCCTTAAAGATTTCTAATATCTCCAAGTTGTCTACTAGAGGTGTAATGTCCGTTTAATTAGTCTGGTTAATATCCTTACTTATTATACCTAAAGCTTCTTTTTTTCTTTTCTGGGTTAAGTATTGCCTTTGTACAGTTTCCTCTATACTGTTGCTTAGTAAAGTAATGGCAATTCCTTGCTCTCGTTACGCTAAAGAGGGGTTGGTTTGTGTTGCGCTAGTAAGTCCTATATCTTAATAACCCTCCTCTTGCTCTAAGTATACCAGAGTAAACGTTTAATCGTTCTATAACATTCGCTCTGTCTCTAACGCTAAGTATACGCGTCCTATTACTCTTAACAGTCTTTAAGTTCCCTAAGTAACTTATTATAGGGTCTTATATTCAATCTACCGCTGCGAAGCTTAATGGTAAGCTGGCCTCCACGCTACTTAAGGTTTAACGTGCCTTAGAAGAGTCCGCACGCGTCCTTAAAGCTTAACGTTTAGCTTATACTCGTCTTTAACGCTTTAAATATATCTATAAGAAGGTCCGTTTTAAGAAATAGAAACTAGTTTAATAGGGTTTATCTAAGCTAGGTAATAAAAGAATTAGCTCTCCTCCTATAAGGGAAATAACTCTAAGTAGCTTAGTAATTGCTCCTCTTAGGTCCCCTTTAGGTGACTTATTTTTTAGCAATCCTTCTTTATTAATATTGCCTGACCTGCTTTCTTTTAATACTCCCGTACCTTTCCTATAGCGTTCCTTAGGTTGCTTAGTGGTTCCTAGGTAGTCTTACTATAGCCTATCTACTTTACTTTATACTATGTTTTGTCATCCACATCCTTATAACTAATAATCTTTAAAACTTGCTATTTATCTTTTTCCTATCCTCTATACGTGTCTGCCTTATAGACTAGTGGCTTAATATTCCTATATACTAGCTCTAGCATTGTAACGTGTTATATAGGGTAGATTTTCATTTTAGCTGGTAGGTTTAACTTATACGTAACTAATAAAATTCTTTGCTTGATTTTAAAAGGTCCTAGCCTAACATAGTCCAATTTCTTGCTTAGTTATTAACTCTTGAAATTTTTATATAGTAGCTATACTTTATCTCCCTCCTTAAGATCTGGTCCCTTAGATCTCTTAGCATTATAGTACCTTTTTATTCGCTCTTATACTAGTTTAGCTGTTTCTTTAAGGTCTGCATAAAGATTTATTAACATCTCCATTCTTTATTTAGCTGTGCTACTCGTCTTTTTTGCTTAATATGGCGATAACGATGTTCTTAGCTTATATCTATAATTCGCCTTAAATAGTAATGTCCCTATTTCTTCTTGTAGTATTATATTGTATGCAAACTATATAACTGGTAATAATGATACCCAATTGTTCTGTGCGTAATTAATATAGTGCCTTAGATACTGCTCTAGTGTCTAGTTTAGTCTTTCCGTTTGTCCGTCCGTCTACGGATAATATGCTGTAGATATTGCTGCGCGAACTCCTTATTCTGCCAGAAATACTTTCTAAAATACTGCTATAAATCTTGGATCTCTGTCTAATATAATCTTGTCTAGTGCTCTATGTCTTGTAAACACTTCCTTTATATAGATTCTAGTGACATCTTCTACTAATATCTCTTTAGTGCATACTATAAAGTATCCCTACTTTGTTAGCTTATCCACTATTACTAAAATTGCATTATGATCTTGTCCTATAATAGGATCTCTTAACTTTAGTAACTTAATAATAAAGTTCTATAATATAACCTCCTATGGTCTTCCTGGTATCTTAATAGGTTGTAGCCCTCTATACGGCTTATACCTTGTCGGTTTGTTCCTTTGGCAATCTAGATATTTCTTTATAACTTGTTTTGCTAGTCCCCAGATTCCTTAAATAATGTACTCCTTTTAAAGTCTTAATACTAAGCCTGTAGCTCTATTATGTTCTTATATTATTCCCTTATAGAATTCCTTAACAAATTCTTCTATGATAGACTTAGGTATATATATTGCTTCTCTATTTTCGTATTGCTTTAAGTCTAGATCCTCTGCCTATGCTTCTTAGATCTTCTATATTTAATTACTCTCTAGTAATTTATGGATCTGACTTTCTTTAGTTACTATAATCTTTAGATAATTATACCTAATTAATCTGTCTTAATCCTTTCGCAACAAAGCTCCCGATAGCTTTTTATTGCTTTATAGTTTAGCCTTTCTACTTAGAGCGTCTGCTTGTGCATTATCTATACCCTTAGTATACTGAATTTTGAAATGGTATTCTATAAGCATTTCCGCCTATTTAACCTGTCTTTGGTTGAGTTCCTTTGTTATTAGGAATCCTGTAAGGTTCTTATAGTCTGTCTTAACCATAAATAGTTTCTCTGTGCCTTGTAAGAATGCTCTCTATTCCTTAAGTACTGTAACTATACCTAACAACTCCTTGTTATAGATGTTATAGTTTAACTCTAGTGGTGTTATCTTTTAACTGTAGTATGCTACTGGGTGCCATCTATCTTAATATTTCTATAGGAAGTACGCCCCTAGTGTAAAGTCTGATGTATCTGTTTCTATAACCGTCTCTAGACCTGGTTAATAGATCTTAAAAACTGGCTCCTAGGTAAATAACTCTTTAACTTTCTTAAATAGTTCTTATTATTCCTTTCCCTATACCCATAGTTCTTCTTTCTTTATTAACTACGTAAATGGCTTAATGTTCTACAACTACTGCGCTATAAACCTTCTATAATAATTACAAAACCCTAGGAACGATTTTAACTGCATAACGTTCTCTAGTTCTTGCTAATTTACTATAGCCTTAATCTTCTTTGGATCTATGCTAAGTTGGCTTAGTTCAATAATAAATCTAACAAAATTGGTCTTCCGGGTAAAGAACTCGCATTTTTTAATTGCTACTAGCATCTGTTCTTCCTGTAGTCTCTTTAAGACCTATTTAATGTGTTCTCTATATTCTTTTTTACTTTTTAAGTAAATAATAATGTTATTAAGGTATGCTATAACAAATTCATCTAAGTGTTCTCCTAATACACTATTGATTTGCTTCTAGAACGTTGCTAGTACGTTTATAAGCCCGAATTGCATAACTAATGGCTTATATAGTCCTTCCTTTGACCTAAAGGCTGCCTTCTATTTGTTACCTTCCTTGATTCTAATCTAATGGTACGCCTATCTTAGATCTATCTTTATAAAGATCTTTATATTGCCTATCCTGTCTTGGATTTTGCTAATTAAGGGTAAAAGATACCTATTCTTCCTGGTAATGCTGTTTAACTGTCTATAGTCTATACACATCCTAAGTTTTCCGTTTTTCTTTAGGATAAATAGTACTGGATATCCTACTAATAACTATAATGGTCTAATGTATCCCTTTTATAAGTTCTCCTAGATAAACTCCTTAAGCGCTACTAACTCTGTTTTAGTAAGCTTATAGATTGGAAAGAACTTTAGACTTATTCCCTCTTCCAATTCTATCTTATGGTCCCATGCTATATGTTTTAACAGCTTTTCACTTTCTAGTGACTATAACTTTTTACTATACTTGTGGTATCTCTTTAGTATATAACTTAAGCCTCGCTCAGTCTCTTTATATGTCGCTCCAACTTGGTACTATACTAACTTGGTTTACTGTCGCACTTTACGCCGTTATATATCCTTGATATTGACTTGACCTATAACCTAATTAATCTTTGGATTGTACTCCTGTAATTAAGGCATTCCTAGTATCGCCTCGTCCTGTCCTAATGGTAGGATATTAAAAGATATTCTAACTGGTCTCCCTTTGATAGTTATCTGAATAGGTCTTGTTTTAAGATTAATAATGCCTCCTCTATAGGCTATCTGGTCTCCTGAAATTGTTATAAGTGGATATAGGTGTTCCTTTTGTCTATATAGTAACCCTATCCTTTCTACTGTCTTTGGTGATATGTGGTTCCTAATTGCTCTATTATCTACTAATACTTTAAACTGCTAATCTTGCTACTTAGCTCTTAAATTTAGGTATTGTCCTTAAATTTCTTTAAGGGTTTAAGGCTCTAATACTAGTTCCCTCTAGTCTTATACGCCTCCCCTTTTCCTAACCGTTGGCTGCTAGATCCTGCCTATACTTAGTCCAACTTTAGCTAATACTTAGTTTGTTTCTTTTCCTCTATATACTATAGACAAGTGTTCTCTAGGCACTTCTACTACTATTATCCATCTAGGCATTCTTCCGTAAGGAATCTTTCTAGTTAAAGTATTAAGTCTCTTTAACCTTGTACTTCTACTGGGTGCTAACTATATATATACTTAGCGTTCCTAAACCGCTTTTCCTCTAGTGCCTAATATATTCTTACTAGGTACTTTTGGTTCTTGTCTTTAGGTGCTCTATATATGTTATATATGTTATCCATATAAGCTATCCATAATAGTGTATAATACGCTGCATGTTTTAGGTTAACTCTTAGTTTGTTTTTATCCTTAAGTTTAAACCTATACTTGGTTAACCTAACTACTGGTATCTCTGCTATAGGTACTAAGATTTGTTATTTACTTCTCCAGTCTTTAAATCCCTCTTCTAGGTTCCTTGACGTCATAATTAATGCTCCTTTAATATAACTTATATGTTTCTCCGTAATGGGTTAGTCTTGGATAACTTTTTCGTCTAGCTATATATAAAAATCTTCCTATTTATTGCTATGTTGTTGCCTATACTACTTTCTATACAACTGGTTTAGTGTGTATGGTCTATCTGTTAGAAAGTACCTTATTATTGCTATATTATAATATCCTTTAGTATATCTTTTTTTGAACCTGGTTGGAATATCTAGATCCTCTTTTTATTCTAGTTCGTTTAACTATTTTGCCCTAGGTGTCCCTGCACTCGGCCTATTAGTAACTTTTTATATGGGTGCTCTGTTCTTTATATAACCTAGCATAGCTAATCTCTTGTCTAGCTTTTGCTCTTGCTATATAATAATTCTTGTTCTAAACTTATTCATAGTTTCTTGTTTTCTACGTTTTATAGTTAGATCTTTGTAGTTATCTTGCTTTTTAATCCTGGTATTAACTATTTAATCTTTAGGCTAAATACTACGTTTATTTGGGATTGCTAATGTTCTTACTTGTTCTCTAAACTTGTGGTTCTTAAACTTGCGTTCTATATTTATTTGTTTGTTACTAAACTGAGTTACTACCCTTTTCTATCGGTTTTTGTCTATTGTGGGTTCTTGGGTGTATTTTATCTTATCTTAAGAATCTTAAGCTTCTCTTATCTTTTCTTAAGAATCTTAAGCCTATAGCCTTTTGCCTTTATTAAGTGATAAGCTAGCACTAGTAGTTGTCTGCTTACTTAGTTTCTTCTAAACGTTGCTCCTATTATCTTATAAAGCGATGGAAATCGTATCTAATGGTATCACAATACCCGTTACTGAACCTTATTTTGTAATAGTCTTAGTCTCTACTTCTGTTTTGACTTCTCTAAGGTTTGTATGCTCCTAGTAAGCTGCCTTTATTACTTTATTATTGGTAAATGCTTCGCCTTTATTGAATTTATTATCTTTAATGTCCAATCTATAAGCTAATTCGCTGGTTCCTTTAAACTTAAATAATAATGGCTCCTATAGCTAATAGCTTGCGCCGTACTTAGCGTCCTTATAAATTCGGTATGCGTTGTTGTAACAATACGTAAAACTATTAATTGAATATTCTTTTGTTCCTTATAGTGCACTATTATCCCTCTATATATATATGCTGTCTGCTAGTCTAGTTCCCTTTACCATATAGTTACTCTAACCACCTCTATAGTCTCTGGCGAAATAACCCTGTTTTCCGCAATTTATATAAGCTCTATCTTTAAACTATCTTTCTTACTATAGAGTCCGCCTAAACGTCTTCTACTGCTAAGATCCCTGGTTTGGCCTCTACTTTTAGGTCCTTTAATTACTTAATCCTTAACCTCTGGGTTTCTATAGTTTCTTTTTTTATCTTTAGGTTTCTTTAGTACCGCTTAGGTCTATTAGCTCTGCGCCATTCTATGGTTTTTAACTCTGTGTCTGTTATTGCGTACTCTGCGCCTTATATAACTATAGAACTCTGTCTTGCCCTCTCTTAGCTTATTCCCTTTAATAGATTTAGTTATTAATCTTTATTAACTAATCTATTAACTCTTTTAGAGTATCCGCATCTTCTATTAGGATAATTGCGTTCTAGACTTTAGCCTTAAGTCCTTGTTTATACTATACTATAAGCGCCTTATTATTCCACTTAACCTATATAGCTAGTGTTTAAAACTGTGTTATATACTTAATTGCTAAAGTGCGTTGTACTAAGTTCTGAAGCTTTCGTTTTGCTGTGGTTGTGGCTTTTAGGTCTTTAAATATCTATATTAACCGTTCTGCGAACCCGTTCTAACTGGTAAATATATACCGTACGTCCTGGTTAGTAGTTGTTATGCCATTAGCCTGTATTTCCGTGAGATACGGCTTAAACTACTTAAGTGCCCTCCCTATTAGGAATAATCCTGCATAGGCTACTTAGTCTAATAATATTACTAACTTCGCTCCTTCCTATACTACCTTAAAGTGCATTTGTGTAAGAAATCCCTTGAGCTTCAACTTCTCTCCTAAGAATTATTTAATTGAAGGTAACTTGATCTTTGCTACTCTAATTCTATTAATGCGTTCTTTAAGTATCCTATTATTATCTTATAAGTGATTAACTATTTCCTATAACTAACCTTGTGTAACTACTTAAGAATTCCCCTTGTCCATACTAGTATCACCTGGCTCTGAGGTTATGGCTGTTGCTGACATTATTATAACTAGTGCTGCTCTTAGTAGCATATTATTTGATCTTGTTTAAATACCATAACCTTAGTAGTAAATGTGTAATAGAACCTTGTAGCTTAGACTACAGTGGGTTCTATTATTGGGCTGGGTATATAGGTATAAACAAAATCAACAACATAATAATAACTAGTGGAGTGGTTGCCTAATAGATTAACTCTAATTATATTCTAAGATTCACTATAAGGAGAGAACTATCTATAGTAGGGACTAAGGTCCTTTAAATACACAACTATACTCCTAAGAAATCCTCTCTTGTACGTAAGGTATGTGTTGTCTGTATTAAACGTAACGTCCCTTCCGTTTAATATAGTTAATACGTTTAACACTATGTGATCTTGGTTACCATTCCTCGTTATATAGTTCCACTAGATCCATCCTGGACTGTACCTATATTAACCAACTAGCTTCCGCCGACTCTTCTCTAAGTAGTTGTAACATCGTACTTAAAGCGTCCGTAACATAGTGGACACCCCCACGGACTATAAAGGGGGTATAATCATTTTTAGGTTTCTATAACTTCTACTAACACTTTATTAAGAACTATAGTAGGATTACCTAGCCTCTTAACTGCCTTACTAGGAAAGACCAGCTATTCCACTTTAATGCTATATATATACAGGCCTTTAATAAGCTTAAAAAGCGGCTGGTATTGGCTCCCCTACTTACCTACTTTAACCTAGAATGGCTCTTAATGCTAGAAACCAATGCCTTAGATAGTGTAATAGCCGGTATTTTTTCCCAGAAGTAACTAGACGGAGAATAGCACCCTATTGCATACTATTTAAAGACTATAATAGATGCTAAGCTAAACTACTATATCTATAATAAGGAAATGCTAGCTATTATCTCTAGCTTTTAGCACTAGTATGCATAGCTAGAGGGGACCCCTAAGCCTATTAAGGTAGTTTTAAATTATAAGGCCCTAGAATACTTTATAATAACTAAGGCCTTTATAGCCTAGTAGGCACGCTAGGCGGATATCCTATCTTAGTTTAACTTCTTAATTATATATAAACTAGGCGCTACAAACCGTGCAGATGCTTTTATAAGGCGTAAACAGGACCTAGGTAACTAGGCAGCTATGAAAATCTTATTATAGACCTAGGCACTACTATAACTAGAGTACCTTAACCCCTAAATATAGGTAGAACTAAATACAGACCCTTTAGACGCTAAGATATGCCCTATTAACTCCATGGAACTTAACCTTATTAATAAACTACTATAGGTAAACCATACGGCCCCTTCTCTATAAGAGTACCGCGAAAAGGTAAAGAATGCTACTAGCCTATAGTCCCTTAAAAACGGACTACTTAAGTACTGGGAACAGCTAGTGGTGGCAGAGGAATAGAATTTACGGACTTAGCTTATTACTAAAGTATATACTTAGGTCTCTACAGCCCACCCTAGAAAAAATAAGGCCTATAAAATCATTGGCAACTGCTACTACTAGCCTAGAATAGTTATGGATATTAACCGCTATATACAGAACTGCGACAACTACTATAGGTCTATAATTCCATAAGATAAGACCCTAGGGCTATTAAAGCCACTCCTAATACTAGAACGCCCCTAGCAGTATATCTCTATAGACTTCTATAAGTTACCTATAGACCGTAATAGATATAATATAGTTATAATCCTAGTTAACCGCTTTAGCAAGCGCCTATTCTTAATCCCCTGTTATAAGAATATTAATGCTAAAGAGGCGGCCTAACTATATATCTATTATATCTACCGAATTTATGGACTACTAGATACTATTATATCTAACTATAGGCCGTAGTTTATATTAGCCTTTTAGAACAAGTTCACCTAAATCCTAAGTATTAGGCTAAAGCTCTCTATAGCATACCACCCCTAGACAGATGGTTAGACGGAGATTATAAATTAACACCTAAACTAGAGACTCCGGCCCTTTATTAACTACTTTTAGGATAACTAGAGCGAACTATTACCTATAATAGACTACGCCTAGGCAACCCTACCCTATAACTCTATAGGGTTTGCACCTATTTAGCTAAAAATAGGATACTTACCCTATATAAGCTTTAACTAGAAGAGACTAGAAGGACTACAGACTATATATAAAAAACTATCTTATAAGGAAGCACAGTAGTATACTAGACGCTTAGAAGAAGTATAAATAGTAGCCTATAAGAACCTAGAGAAGGCCTAAAAATTAATAGAACAGTAGGCAAATAAGCATAGGCGCGAGCCTAACTTTACTATAGGTAATAAGGTCTGGGTTATAATAAAAAACTAAAAAACAGAACGGCCTAGCTATAAGCTAAACTATAAAATGGTAGGACTATATAAGATCCTTAATAAAGAAGGCAACTTATATAAGGTTAAACTCCTAAACTTAATTAAAGTCCACCCTATTTTCTTACTAGATAAGCTATGGAAAGCTGCAAATAACCTACTACCTAGATAAAAGAATGAGCCTCCACTACCAATTTAAGTTAATGGCGACAATAAATAGGAAGTTAATGAAATACTAGCCTATAAACTAGTATAAGGAACGCTAAAATACCGTGTTTAATAGAAAGGTTATAATCTAGACCTAACCTAGTACCCTGCCTGGAACCTTATAGGTTGCCCCTAGAAGCTTAAAGAATTCTATAACTAATACCCTAACAAGCTAGGACCCCCAAAGTATCTAGACGAGTGGATGGAGTGCTAGTATAGCAAAGATAATAAGCTACCTATTGAGCATATAGATAAGAACACCCCACGGACATATAAAGCCTGAGGGCAGGCTTTTTCGGAGGGGGGGGTAATGTTACGGCGCTAGTGGAAAACGGTGAATTATAGTAGACGTTATGGTAGACGCCAAGTTACGTAAGCTTATATAACTAGAGGACCGCATAAAACTTCGCATGGCGCTGCTATTCTTCTCCCTTCCTTTCTCTAGCTTTGGATCCTCGTTTATAGACTACCAATTGTACAGGCTTGCGCGTCCCTCTTGCCGTGCTTGTGCCTCGATTGACTGAGTCGCTAACAATAACTATGGCAGAGAGAAAACTCCAAAACCTAGTATAATATACTTTAGCAATTAAGTACACAACGCAGTTCTAAACACTTGCTATATAGGTTAAATAGAATAATTAGGCGCTTATGGTATAGTATAAATAAGGGCTTAAGGCAAATGTCTAGGACGCGATAATTCTTATAGAAGATGCGACTATTATATAAGAATTAATTAACTAGTTAATAAAGATTAATAATAGGATCTATTAAAGGGAACAAGCTAAGAAAGGGCAAGATAGAGTTTTATAGTTATATAAGGCGCATAAGGTCGCCTATAAGGTTGCTGTGCTTAGAGGCCTTTGGCGAGTCTATGGGTAGAGACCGCCTAAAATCTCGTTGCTTAGGCGATAGAGCCCCCGTAACTCCGGGGAGTAGCCATTAGTCCTAAAAAGGAAAGGGAAATATATTTTTGCGTAGTCCTCCGTACCACCAAAGCGATGCCCATAAGCTCTTAATCAGCTTTGTAGAATCGAAAATATCCCTTGGAACGCCGATTTGCGTCCATCTGTTATCGATAAGAACTAGCCAATAAAATCAATAGGATTAAGGCTCTACAGGCAGAGGCCAGGGCTATAGGGGAGGTTCTTTTACCTTGCGATTTAGATCAACTCGACATTGGGTCGGTTCAACAAGATCTATATCATTAGAAGTACTTTTAGAAGGCATGGTTGATAAAAATCCATTGTTTTAAATCTCGATGTTCTGCACGGACCACTTTTAGATGGACGCCGGCGTTCCATATTTTCTAGCGAGCCTGCCCCGAAATTAAATAACGCAACAGCCACCCAACGAAGGTTTTCTTGATACGGCTTAGCGTGATAGTAAAACCTCGGCAGAAGATCTGGGAACGAGATAAGTATTTCAAAACGGCTTCCGCTCTAAACACTGCAGGACTTGGCTTTTGTCCTTGCCCTCGATTCCCGCCAAGCTCTTCCCAGACCGTAGTTGCACCGTCCACCTGGAATGTGGCCAGTTCTTGCAAACTTTGACGGTATTCTTAATTTCTGAACGGGACCGAGCATAGTAATAAAGCGAAGCAGGTATGATATGCTGAAAGCTGAAGACTAAATATCCTCTATATAAATAAAGTTGGTCAAATTCACCGTCCATCCTCAAGCTCGTCAATAGCATCAGAAAAATCGTCATCCGGTGAAAGACAGCATCTCCCACAGAAGCCTGCACTCTCTTCGCTATCCTGACCAGCAAGAGTAATAGATGCTATTAGAGAGGCCGCAGTAGGACGCAGCTGTCGCTCTATCAGGAGCATATGCTGAATCCAGACCAGGGCTCTATTGTCAGATGTAGTCCCTTTCTCTTTGAGCTCTGCAATAAGCTCATACAGGGCGTCAGGATTTGTGCGGACAAAAGCTTGCTGCGATCCGTGCTCGTTAAAAAACTTGTTCAAGTACCCAGCCGTCTCGCCCTTAAGGATAACGATCATTTCGAGGAAGACAACACCCATACTCCAAATATCTGAGGAGGTATTCCGAGGTTCCTGCATCGCAACTTCTGGTGCGCAGTATCTCGGGGTTATCCCGTTCACCATGCTTGCAGTTGTGCTGCCGTCTGCATCTGTAAAGTCGTGGGATAGGCCGAAATCGGTGAAGAGGACGTTTCCGCGATCGACTAGGATGTTGCTAGGTTTTATGTCCTTGTGCCGGATGTTCTGCTCGTGGAGAAACTCGAGTGCCCTAGCCAGGCAGCCGAAAAAAGTGCGCAGCTCTGGGTACTTTGATCTGTCAATTCGCGCCAGGTACGTGGAGAGGTTCATTTCAGCCACTGGTAATATAATTAGGCCAATATATCTGGGGTCCGTATAGCTCCCAACAAATTCCACCACATGGCGATGCTTCAGGCGTTTGAGAATCTCAATCTCTACAATAAAAAGCTTCATATCTTGCATCTTTCGCCCACTGAATGCGGAACTTCGAGGCACTTGCTTCCTTGCGTACTCTTTGAAGCTGATTAAGCTAAGAACCTTGTCGACTTGGCCGAACCCTCCAGAGCCCAAGACCTCTTTCCTCTCAAACGGAAGAGCTTCATTTCGCTGAAAATAGCAATGTTGACCCTTTTCACCCCTCTCTAGATCCATAGACTTGGTTAATATGAGGTTCTGGGTATTGACAAACTTCGAGCGAAGACTCGGACTTAGACAATGTGGTAGGGTCCTTTCAGTGACTGGGAACCAATGATCGGAGAAGCCGAGGTCGATAAAGTTATCAAGAAGGTTTAAGCAGCCGATTGTCCGAAGGATAGTGTATGTTCGCGGAACCTAGCCCCACTGCGGATTCGAGTACTTTAGCAAAGATGATATCTGGTTGATCTCTAAGTCGCTATACGGATCCCGAAGTTCTTCTCCTACGAGAAAGAAGTCGCCTAAACGCTGAACCGGGGTGTTCGTAGTGTTATTAACTATAGCTCGTGGGCAAACAGCGAGTGTTTTCTGTAACCAGCGTTTGCTCTTAAGCGTGTCCGCGTGCTTCTTGCCTAGCACCTTCTCTTGGCCTTGTACTGCTTGTCTATATAGCCCTTCTGCCTCTTGGTACTCCTGCTGCTGGTAAAGCGAGTTTGCTAGACAGTACTTGCTCTTAAGCGTATCTGCATGCTCCTTACCTAGCACCTTCTCTCGTCCTTGTACTACTTGTCGGAATAGCCCTTCTGCCTCTTGGTACTTCTGCTGGTAGTAAAGCGTCCCCGCCAGCCAGTACTTGCTCTCAAGCGTGTCTGCGTGCTCCTTGCCTAGCACCTTCTCTTTTCCTTGTACCACTTGTCGGTATAGCCCTTCTGCCTCTTGGTACTTCTGCTGCCAGTAAAGTGAGTTTGCTAGCCGGTACTTGCTCTTAAGCGTGTCCACGTGCTCCTTACCTAGCACCTTCTCTTGTCCTTGTACTACTTGTTGGTATAGCCCTTCTGCCTCTTGGTACTTCTGCTGCCCGTAAAGCGAGTTTGCTAGCCGGTACTTGCTCTTAAGCGTATCCGCGTGCTCCTTACCTAGCACCTTCTCTCGTCCTTGTACTACTTGTCGGTGTAGCCCTTCTACCTCTTGGTACTTCTGCTGCCAGTAAAGCGTTTCTGCTAGCCAGTACTTGCTCTCAAGCGTATCCGCGTGTTCCTTGCCTAGCGCCTTCTCTCGTCCTTGTACTACTTGTCGGTATAGCCCTTCTGCCTCTTGGTACTTCTGCTGCCAGTAAAGCGAGTTTGCTAGCCAGTACTTGCTCTCAAGCGTGTCCACGTGCTCCTTACCTAGCGCCTTCTCTCGTCCTTGTACTACTTGTCGGTATAGCCCTTCTGCCTCTTGGTACTTCTGCTGCCAATAAAGCGAGTTTGCTAGCCGGTACTTGCTCTTAAGCGTGTCCACGTGCTCCTTACCTAGCACCTTCTCTTGGCCTTGTACTACTTGTCGGTATAGCCCTTTTGCCTCTTGGTACTTCTGCTGCCCATAAAGCGAGTTTGCTAGCCGGTACTTGCTCTTAAGCGTATCCGCGTGCTCCTTACCTAGCACCTTCTCTCGTCCTTGTACTACTTGTTGGTATAGCCCTTCTGCCTCTTGGTACTTCTGCTGCTTGTAAAGCGTTTCTACTAGCCAGTACTTGCTCTCAAGCGTGTCTGCGTGCTCCTTGCCTAGCGCCTTCTCTCGTCCTTGTACTACTTGTCGGTATAGCCCTTCTGCCTCTTGGTACTTCTGCTGCCAGTAAAGCGAGTTTGCTAGCCGGTACTTGCTCTCAAGCGTGTCCGCGTGCTCCTTGCCTAGCACCTTCTCTCGTCCTTGTACTACTTGTCGGTGTAGCCCTTCTGCCTCTTGGTACTTCTGCTGCCAGTAGAGCGTCTCTGCTAACCAGTACTTGCTCTCAAGCGTGTCCGCGTGCTCCTTGCCTAGCACCTTCTCTTGTCCTTGTACCGCTTGTCGGTATAGCCCTTCAGCCTCTTGGTACTTCTGCAGCCCGTAAAGCGAGTTTGCTAGCCGGTACTTGCTCTTAAGCGTATCCGCGTGCTCCTTACCTAGCACCTTCTCTTGTCCTTGTACTACTTGTCGGTGTAGCCCTTCTGCCTCTTGGTACCTCTGCTGCCAGTAAAGCGAGTTTGCTAGCTGGTACTTGCTCTCAAGAGTGTCCGCGTGCTCCTTGCCTAGCACCTTCTCTCGTCCTTGTACTACTTGTCGATGTAGCTTTTCTGCCTCTTGGTACTTCTGCTGCTCGTAAAGCGTCTCTGCTAGCCAGTACTTGCTCTCAAGCGTGTCCGCATGCTCCTTGCCTAGCACCTTCTCTCGTCCTTGTACTACTTGTCTGTGTAGCCCTTCTGCCTCTTGGTACTTCTGCAGCCCGTAAAGTTTTACTCCTAATATATGCTCCCTCCTATACTTTCTTCTAATAGTTTGAGACATTTGTCGCAACTAGTGTTGTAATTACAGCCGTCGTTGTAGTAGGTAATATGCAACGTTTGCAGGTATTGCGGAACAGCTGATGATGGTGAGCTGAGTATCGACACGGGTCCCCGGTTGTGGCTCTTGAGGAATATAGCAGGTTTAAGTGTTTAAGTTGCAAGTGGGACAAAAATAATTCTGCCAGAACTTTGCGCGGTCGAGCCTCGTTCCGTGATCAGGCCGTTTGAAAGAGGAGGTTCAGCTGAATGAGCTGTGCCACACCAGCGCCTACATGTTTGATCAACCAATAGAATTTCCGGTGGCGGTGCAGTCTCCAAAGGTACTGTAAGTTTCAGAAGCGGAACGGTCCTAGGGAGGATTTTAACGGGAGGGGAGTATGGCCCATCATAGTTTGGTGCGTATGGCCCACCATACCATGAACGACACTACCTGATAGGCTAAGCTTGGGCTACGACTTTGAGGCACAAATTATCGGTGCAAGGGATACTCGGTCAGGGTGATTGGCATGTTTGATTGCTGTCACATAGTCCGAATGAAATAAAGTGGAATATTTTGGCCATCTAGGGGTTAACGGGCAATCTTCTCGCATTTGTTAGGGGGTATTTACGCAATCGCAATACCCAAAAGGCTACATAATTGCGAACAGGGCGAAAGTCATGGATTTTCAGCATTGGTATCTGCGGAATATCCATAACTAACTGTGATTACATGTAGATACGATGGTATAAAGGCGTAACGCACTTATCTTATCAAGCCTCTTCTTCACCACTTCAACCCATCTTTTTTTCTCAAGGCATATTAAAATAACTAAAACCAGCTGTTCCTTTGCTCCCTCATTCCGCCGAACCAGTAGGCTTTGGCGTTGGCGCAAATTTGCTCTTCTCCCTGATTTTTGCGCCTCTCAAATAGAACCAAATGGGCACAGGCACCAGCAGGGCAGCAACGCAGCCAAGCAACGTGCCGGCCCATTGGACGCCCATGCCGTCAATCATGTAGACCGCAAAGAGGGGGAAGATGGCACCGAACAGGGAGCGAAGGAGGGTATTTGCTGCGATAGCCGAGGCAGCGAACTAGTTAATGTGTTAGCGCAAGTTGATCAAAATAAACGTAAATGGATATGAATGGAGTACATACCATCAAATATGCGTCGACAAGATAGTTCAGCGACTGCAAGAAGATGCTTAGGAGGCCGAAACCCGTGAGCAACCCGCTGAGCGTCGGCACGATCCAGTGAATGTCGGCTCTATACCCAGACCAGCCAAACCAAAACAACCCGAGCGAAAAGGCCACACCCCCAATGATGACCTCAGGCAACCGCCACTCTGGAATTGGCTTATCGTTGTTCGCTGCTAGTTTCTTCTGATAATTAGGTTGTCGCAAGACGATAAAGAGACCTGCGGAGAGCTGTCCTATTATCATGCCGAAGAATGGGAGACCACCGACACCGGGACTGAACCCGTGGATTCGTTGGAAGACGATTGGATATGCCGTTAGGAAGAGGTAGAGGAGACCATAGATGAAAGACATATATATAGAGAGTAGCAAGACAATCGGTTCCAAAACTAACATCCTAAGTGGACGCGAGAAATTCTTCTCTATGAGCTCCCTGAAGTCAACTTCGATTTCCTCTTGCTTTGCGTGAATACCCCAGTTCTTTGTCCGACGCCGAAGCTCTTCAGCTTTGCTAACCAGGACGACTGGGGGGTAAGTTTCGCGCAGGAAGATGAGATTGAGGCCAAAGGCAACGAAGCCCATAATGGCGACAATGTATTCGGTCCAGCGCCAGCCAAGGTGTGACGTTACAATAAAGCCGCCTATGAAGGGCGCAAGGAGAGGACCTGTAAAGACAGTCATGGAGAAGACAGTGATGGCGATACCACGCGTACGGTTGTTAAACATATCAGAGAAGACGGCTGCAACACACTATCACAGAAGTCAGCACCATTCTCAGAAAAACCGCAATCCCGGAGGTTGGATGAGACATACCGCCAAGGGACAAGCACCAAAGAATCCACTCCAGAATCGACAAATTAAGACAGTCTGGAGATCTTTGCCTACAGCTACAGCAATAGAGAATATTGAAAATCCAAATGATCCCAGAACGAGTGGTAACCGGCGTCCTTTCAATTCCGAGAATGGTGCCCATAAGATAGGCCCCGTAGCAAATCCAAGCACATATAACGACACACCAAGGACGCCGACTTCTGTGGATACACCAAATATGACTGCGACTTCTCGTGTAGCTGCACTGAAAATCGAGCTGCCGAATGCTGCCGTCTTTTGTCAATTAGCTTGTGTCAGCCCAGGTATAGTATCGAAATTGCTCACCAAGGTTGTGTAACCAAGAATTACGCCAATAAACAATTTTCTCTTCAATGGCCAGTTCTGTGCATGTAGTGGATCATCCACACCGTCAAATTCCACGACATATTCTTCTCTTGCTGGCAATGGTGGTGGATACGGCTTTCCACCTCCAAATTCAGGAAGTGGCTTCTTCGATTGCCTCGATTTCAAGCTTGCACCGACTGTAGCATTATGCTGACTCCGCTGTGTTTGTATGCGACTCAAGGCAGTCGGATGGCGTTCTAAGTCTACAACGTCGTCTCGCTGTGTTTGTAACCTCGACATGCCAATCTCCTGTCGGGTGACCGAGGGTGCGGAGGAGCCGGAGGAGCTGGAGCTCGAGACGGTTACTGTGCGCGCGAGAGCTTCTCTCTGATCTGGAGACGGGAATCTGTTCGGGCTGGCATCGCGCTCAGCTTTCTCGATGTCTTTGTCGACAATGTCCATGATCGCGGTTGCTCAGCGGAAATAAATGAAGATGTAAGAGAATAAAGAAAGGCTGCGTGCGACAATTGTTGGAGCTGAGAGCCTTGGTTTTTGGAAGAATTATTGGCAGGTTTTCTTAACTACGTCTCAGGGTCTACCGCGGCTGGCAATGGTTGTAAGGCTCGGAAGGTGAAGTAGCAATGGTCTTTCCTGTTTATATACAAGATTTTTTTGGGGAGCACGAAGAGAGAAGTGGTGGTGAGTGGATATGTTTTACTCAGAAGGTGGGGACCAGTCGCAATGCGTCAAGAGCTTGAGCTATCGCGAGGGGAGGGGATTGAATGTGACGTCGGCGGTGGTGTCCCAATCGAATCTCACCCAAGGCCGAGAGAATTCAGCAGCGCGCGCCGTCCTCGACCAGTCAATGTCAAGCCCCGCAGACCAAGCTTTAAACAAGATGGCAAAGCAGACCGTCGGGTCCCCCGCCGATCTTATAATTTCGAGCACCCAAGCTTCGATACTCTAGTACCCACACGGTTAGATTGAGTCTCAATCCTTCTGATTGTTCTGTTGTCTGATAAGCTACAATTGGGCTGGCTTCGTAAGCTGGGTGCTTGCTTACACCCGACAAGCATACGAACACCGTGCGCGAACACCATAATAAAAGGTACGCGTATGATAACAGAGTCTTGATCCTGTTGATTTTATTGGTTGGCCCTTATCAATAACTGTAGGACCCATTTTACTAGGGGAAGGGATATTGTTTTGATATTCTGGCGGAACTCCTGACCGCCTATAAAGTCAGGGGTTTAATTAGTGCGCACGGGCCACAACTTTGAACACCCAAATCATCGGTGTAAGGGATAGAATACAGCATTATTAAAGGAAAATTTGATCAGCAACTTAATACGTTGGCCCATCTCGAACGGAGTAAATTAATCTCATTAATTACAGCGGTATAGCCTCTCCATCAGAGCCGCTAGAAGCTCTCTCTGGAGCTAATGCTAGCAGCGTCATGATCCCCAGCAGCGTGTTCTTTCGCAACCCACGCAAGGAAGACCGTCTCATGAGCCTGCACCGGCGGGCCATCTGGTTGCGGGTCCCGCTCGAACTCTGGGACCTTCTTTACTAAAAATTCAACACCATCCTTCCGTGCCCTCCTTGCCGCATAGAGGCAGAATCCGAGATACCAGACACCTCCAAACCCCAGAATACTCCAAGCAACAGCTGGGGTGGTAAACCATGCCACTGCGGACGCGCTTTGTTGGGAGGAGGCGCCGTGAGGTGGAACCCAAGACGCGATAATTGGGTAAGCACTTCCAATCGCAAAGATAGTAGCGCTCACAATACTAAAAAAGGGCATGAAAGAAGACTTCTTACGCCACCTCTGGCGGCTGCTGAATCGGAGCTTGAGCATACCAAAACCAATCAGGAAACTAAAGATGGCGACGATAGTGTAGGAGTAAAGGTTTACGAGGAGTCCATACGCATCGGAAGGTCCGAGCCTGATAGTTGCAAGAATCATAATAAGAGTGAACACCCAGTGGAGAAACAAGGCACCAAAGGGGGTCTCCTGTGAGTGGTGTTTTGTGTTAAGCCATGATTGTGCCCATAGTCTGTGGAACGTCCTATTTAGAGACGTGTGGGATGGCTTTTGTAGCCAGAGCAAAATGCGACCTAGAGAGTAGTTGCGGGTCTGGCCAAGAACTTAGCGAAGGGTAATATTCCTTCTTTTGCGATCTCCTGTTTCACTATAGAGTGTTAATATTCGGTGATTGCTAGATCTGCAGCTAGGATAGAACGAGCTTGCTTACCTCTTGCAGCAGTAAAGGTCATAACGACAATATTACCAAAGCTGGAGATTGCCAGAAAGGCTGCCAGGATACGATTGGGCAAAACAGGGTTATCCGAGACAGCTCCGAATGTCAGCTGGAAGAATAGAAGGGCGACGTTATTGTCCGGGTTTAGTTGGGCTTCCTTGGGAACGACTACCATCTACAAATGAACAGAGTCAATCTTGGTGACTATGGCTTGAAGTAGCAAAACATACATATGCTACATTCACCAGGAGATAAAGAAAGCAAACAATAGCTACTCCAATGGCCGTACCAATAGGGAACTTTCTTCGAGGCCGTCCAATTTCCCCAAGAACCTAGTTCATATCAGCGCTTGTCTGGACACCCAGCGGGTTCAGCTTACATAATTAGGCTGGTCAAAACCACTCCAGGCAAAAACAACTGCAAGAAACGCTTTCACGTATCCATATGAGTCCGTCGATGGAGATGAAAATGCATAGTTGGCAGTCATATTCTCGATCGCGTATGTTTTGGTGTGGAATGCTCCGGACCACGCACAGATACCGGCGATAATTATTATGAGCAGCATCAGTACCTTGACAATTGCAAAGACGTTGCCCAAGTAAATACCACCACGTCGGGAAAATGCATGAATTCCACATGCGAATGTTGCAGCGCCAACGGCAATCCCTCGGACAGCGCTGTTTGTGCCTGGGACATTTGCCGCCTCTAGAATGCGGATTCCGAAGATAAGGCAATTCCCAGCCATATTGCCCAAGACTATGTAGGCCATAGCGAAGACGCAAGTTATGAGGAGGACAGTCCTGGATCTGGGACGATATGCAGGCCACGCATAAACATATTGAAGCTGGAGCTCGGTTAGCGAATTCCAAATTAGAACCGGGAACCGGGTGCGAACATACGTAGTTTAAAGCGCCTCCACTGCGAGGAACGCCTTGTTCGACTCCTTCAAAATCATATCGAGGCGTGTTTAGGCCGAATTCTATGTTAAGATGAGTCCCTGCAACAGTGTAAAGAGCACCGGCGAGCCAAAACAAAAGAGTGATGCCAACACTGCGAGTACCGAGCATAATCGTCGAAGGTGAGTTGAAGATTCCAGTTCCTGTATTCATATCAGCACTTGTTATCGCAACTCTAAGGTGAAGAACCGATACCAATCATGCGATTTACAACAAGCCCGATGACTGACCAGTACCCAAGCCGAAATCGCTCTCCCGGGGCCTTTGTGATAAACGTATTTTCGATGTTCTCGGGAAATATCTCCGCCAGAGCGGAGTTGATGCTGCTCGCATCATCTTGGAACCGAGTTTCAGTTCGCAGCTCGGTGGTTGTTTGATCTGATGTCGATGCCATCCCCTGCGCGCGATCTCGGGTCAGCCCTTAAAGGGAACGGTAGACGTCCGGAATGTATGGACCACGAAGACAGCTTGAGCCACCAGGAAGAACGGTCGGGCCCAAGAGACATATATATTGAATAAATAGAGCCACAACATCAAGATATTGGTTTTATAGCCTATACGAGCTCCTTTGTCCCCCCTGTGTGCGCGCAACACCACACCTAATTTCGCTTTCCTGCACACTAGAGAACTTCAAGTTTAACTCTTACAATTAAGCTTAAAAAACTAGAGACTTTACCTTTCTTGCAAGTGCACACCTTACTTGCAAGTGCACAGCCCTTTGTACACTACCCGGTTGACAGCGCGTGTTGATCACGCTAATCAAAATGCGGAGATTATACCTAAAAAAGGCAAAAATACGATAAAGTGGCCGTGCGTATTACTTCAAAAGGTATAAACTCCGCCGTTTGATCACCAAGATCAACACGCGCTTTCAACCATACAGTGTCCCCCTGCGCGCAACACACAGCAATTTCGGTAATCACTAGTCAAGTGCGCCATACAGCGTGTGCGCTTGCCGAAAGAGCTGTGCACCCGCAAGGAAGGCGAAGCCTTTAATTTTTTAAGCTTAATGGGAAGGTTAAACTTGAAATTCTCTCGTGCGTACGGGGCGGAGTTGCTGTATGCGTAGGGGACACTAAAGCCTGGCTCGAGGCTGACTCGAAAATATATGTATACAAGGGGGTACCACGAACGGGGCAGACGCCCTCCCCGCTAGTATGTTTTCAAAATAAGCGAGCCCTTGTAAAATGGTTGGGCTGTATTATTCTGCTAGCATACTAGCAGGGAGGGCGTCTGCCCCGTACGTATTACCCCTTTGTACAGCATCTCTTCAATTCCGGTGGTTAGCGCAGCCACTTCCGCACGGCCTTTTTGTAGGGGAAATTTTGGTATTTTTGCTGTTTAGGGGAAAGTTGGCGAAACACGCTAACCACCGGATGCGCCAGGATGCTGTATATGCCGTGAGGCTGAGCTAAAGCCATTTTCCTACTCGTAAAAAAAAGTGGATCCGACGCACGCACCAATGTGTAGCTTCCGAGATTGCGCGACCGTCCAGGAGTGCTGATTCACCGGTTGGTGAACACAGCCTGTACGAGCTTCGATGTTCCCCCCCATGTGCAAGTGCACCATCCAGCGTAGATACTGTGCGCTCGCTAAAAGAGCTGTGCACTCACAAGAAAGGCAAAGTCTTTAATGTTTTAAGCTTAATTACAAGAGCTAAACTTGAAATTCTCTAGCGCGGACAAAGCGAAATTGCTGCGTGTGGTTGCGCGCGCACATGGGGGGACACCGAAGCTCGTACAGGCTGTGCAAGGGGTACATGATATCCTGCAGCGTCGTATTCAAGGCTCTATATTGGCGCTCTGCTGTCATTCAAGCCTGCATACATCTAATTTTCCTGCTTGCGGCCGAGGACGACCAAGTGATAACTTCGCTCGAAGACGAAAGACACAGCCCAAGCACAATTTCATACAGGTAGCACGCCAGAAGATGAAACACATGATGATGGCTGGTTCCTTCTCCTAACCAGACGACACGGACGGCGAACGATCATATGCATTAGCCTTGTGACCATACGATGATGTCTGCTTCCGCATCAGACATCATTCGTGCCGCTGATGTCGCGTGGAATATTTATCGCATGGGCTGGGGAGAAGAATTGAATGCAAGTAAGTGGAGTTCGTTTTGTCCCTTTCCAAGAGATTAGCGTAGATACGATGTTGATCGTGCACCGCTTCACCCAAACCAGCTCAGAACTTAGGATATTCGCTCAGCTGGCCTAACGGATACTGACATCCATTTGCATTCTAGATACACAATACAATGAATTCGGAAATGATATCAGAAATCTCGCGGAGAACCTTCGAAACATCACAACGGTCATCGAGAACGCGGCATCGTCATGGCAACAGCAGTCGATGAGAGGGCTCGGCGGAGGCAACTTTCGCGGACTGCCACCGCGAAGCCCACGTCGGGAATGGGACTTGTCATCTCTCAGAGAGATCATCGGTGACTACTACAAAACGATCCAAGACTGTAAAAAGCTCATAGAGGAGAATTCGAACTTTCGGATGGATCGAAACTTTGCATACAATATCGAGTGGAATCTAGTTATCCAGCCTAAGGTCAATCAATTAAGGCGAAGGCTCGAATCGCACAACTCGAAGATATTAATCCTTCTGAACTCCTGACGGACATTCACAACGATCTGGCAGAGCGCATCGATGCCGTTCACCGAAGTGTGCTGCATCTCCATGGCCTGCTTATCCCCGATGTTGAGCAAGCTTTATACGAACAAGGCCAAGTTCCTCCTATATCTCTGAGAGTTCCAGAAGATATACAAAAAAAATTCCTCGCTGCTGCGGAAAAGGCACGTCCAGAAGTGGGGTTCCCGGGCCGCTTTCCTCTCCAAGCGGGTGCGGATGCTTTCGTGTCACACTTTGAGAATAGCACCAAGTCGTTCTTAGGGGGCAATTTCCTCAGAGACAGATCGCCACCTCCGGCAAAATATCTTAGCCTACTGAAGTGCGTATGGATTATAGACCTGCTCTTGGAGAGCGATGACCTAGCGCGGACTCGCAATGATAAGTACTCACAATGGCCTGGATATATTACCCAGCTTCACGAGGACCTTTGCATGGAGTGCCAGAGGTTTACGGCGCCCTCTCTGCAGAAGCTGATCGCTCCGGACATATCGATTCCGCGACATGACGATGAATACAAAATCTGGCAGGAAGAAGATATTGCCGAGTATATATCGCCGCATCACGAAACGTATATGGAGGAGATCTTGACAATGCTGATGCCCAGTCCTTCTCCATCCGTGAAAAAGGACTTGAAAGTGTTGTGCATCGACGCATCCAAGTATCGCCTCGTGGAATCCGTGGAAGACGCAAACAACCAGTCCAGCCACCGCAAAGAGTTCAAAATGGACATCGACCTCAAATCCGTAAACTTGACACCGATCTATGCCACGCCAACATCGAGACCGAAAGCACTCGAAGTGCTAATCAACAACTCAAGCATGCAAAGCAATCCCACGTTTCTAGAGCTTAAGCACCTTCTACGACTACAGCACGTGCTTACCGGGTACAAGGTGTACGAAAGATACGATCAGGCCATGGTCAAAATCTCCTCCTTTGTCTCTAGCCAATCCACGGCAATTGAAGAGCACGGTAGGCTGCAGCTGTGGTTCCCGGAACCAGTTCGCAGTTCAGCAAACACAGGCTCCCCGACTCCCCGCGAAGCCCAGATGACCAATCAATCAGGTGTGCCGGCCATGCCACTCCACTCGCAGCAAAGTATTGCGTCGATAGCATCAGCAATGCAGACCATAAGACTCCGCGATGGCGCAGGCAGCCGACAGGGAAGCCGATCTTCCGTAACGACTAACGGAGGCAATAATGGCCGAAGCACGCCACAGTCGTCTCTCAGCCCGTCCGTGAGGAAGACCCGGTCGGGCTATCAAAGCACGGCCTCCACGTCGTCGCTGCATTCCACGCAGTCAAAAGGGCGCACGCCGAGCATGATGACGACGTCGAGTTCGATGAGCCGCAGCACGGTCACGTCGGTTACGACCATCAGCACAGGCTCTGGGAAAGCTCATCTGCATGAGAAGCCGGCGAAACCGCTTCTAGTGATGTTCTTGAAGAGCCGTGATAAGGGGAAGTTGGCCATTGCAGCTGTTGAGATGGACGATAAGACGATTATCAAGCGGGAACGATGCGAGTGTTTGACTTCGAATAGTAATTGTCGTATTAGCTGCGTGGAACGCGCGGATGGATATCTGTTGGCGCAAAGGTGGGATACGGACGAGAGCCTGGCGAGCTGGAACCTGGCAAGAGTGGGGATGCACCAAAGAAAGGAGTTACCAGCAGATTCATGGAATGACTTGAAGAGGATTTCGGTCAAGTTCGAGAGCATGGAAGGTAAGGCTATCTCCACCCTATCTACCTAGCCTACGCTGATTAGCCGATGTCATCAGAACGATACAGGTTCGCAGGAAGCCCATGTTCATGCGCGCCAAAGTTGCAGCACGACCTCTCGCGATGTATATTAGACGGGCATCAGGGCGTATTTGGCGTTGTGAGGAGGATTGGAAGTGTAAGGCTACACAATTACAACCAGGAACGAGAGAAGGCGACCAAGAGAAACATGGTGCTCGGCGTTTTGCCTGAAGACGAGCTGGATCCATGACAGGATGGGTAAATACAGTGATGGCAATAACTATATAATCGTAATCACTAGAGCTGATTATAATTTGATTATATAGTTACACTGATTACCTATTTTGGTAGTCAGGAACTGACTTTTAATGTACCGGTCTTGTGGTTAGGATCCTCGCGGGCAGCCGTTACATCGTCGAACTCGCGCAAATCGTGATTACTAAGTGTTGAACTAGTAGCATCTTCTCGAAGTCGCTTTTGGGTGGTAGTTAGGTAACGGGTGTCGGCTGGGAAGGGTATGGGTTAGGAAGTGGGTGGCGAAGGTAAGGCAGATCAACGGTGGATAAAAAGGTAAGGGAGGTACAGTCAAATCTCTTTAGTACGATACCGTTTGTTCGGCCGAGCATATCGTAATACCAGCCTTAATATCCTAGTCTACCCACAGCCAGCAGCTCCTGTTCCTACCCTCGTATTAGGCATAGAAAGGCATACTCCGCGACTAGTAGCCCTAGGCCAGCCAGGTAACATGCGGATCGTTGGGGTCCGCCAACGAAAATTTTGACCCGAGTTTATAATTAATAAGCCGACTAATTAACCCAAAGCTTTGATTTAGACCCTTATTATACAAAGTTTAATTAATATATATAGATATAAGGTTTTCCAGGGGGAGACCCCCTGGACCTCCCCTATATAGAGCTTTTACTTAATTTAGAAGTAATATATATACACACCTCCGTCGTGCTGCGCTGCGGGGGCTGCTTCGCAGTAGGGGGTAAGCTTTAGGCAGAGCCTTGTGCAGAGCTTTGATAGAGGCTTGTGTAGAGCTTTGGTAGAGCCTCGTGCAGAGCTCTGTGTAGAGCCACGTGCAGAGCTTTGCGCAGAGCCACGTGCAGGCGTGCAGGCGTGCAGGCGTGCAGACGTGCAGACGTGCAGACGTTTGCACTGGCGATTAATTGCAGAGACGTTTGTAGAGACGATTGTATGGGCAATTATATGGACGTTTGATTGATCGTTCGTACGGGCGTTCGATTGATCGATTGTACGGGTGTTTGATTGATTGATTGATTAATCGTATAGGCGTTCATATGGGCGTTCGTATGGGCGATCGTGTAGACGTTTGTAGAGCCGTTTGTAGAGCAGTTTGTGTAGACAATTATAGAGCCTTCCTAGTATATCAGTGCTGCGTGTTAGTAGAGCTTTAGAGCTCCGTATCAAGCTTCGAGTAGAGCTTCGAATAGAGCTTCGAGTAGAGCTTTGAGTTCAAGGGGGAAACCCCCTTGGACCCCCCCTGCGCACTGCGTGCTCCATTCACTGCATGGGCAAGGCTCTTGTAGAGGCTTTAGTAGAGCGTTTGGTAGGGCCTTTGGTAGAGCTTTTATAGAGCTTTGTGTAGAGCTTTGTGTAAAGCTTCGTATAGAGCTTCTATAGAGCCACATGGCATGCAGACGTTCGTACGGACGGTCAATCGTAGAGACGTTTATGGAGACGATTGTATAGGCAATTGTATAGACGTTTAATTGATCGATTGTATGGGCGTTCGTACGGGCGTTCGTACGGGCGATCGTGTAGACGTTTGTAGAGCCGTTTGTATGGACAATTGTGAGACTTCCTAGTATATTAGTGCTGCGTGTTAGTAGAGCTTTAGAGCTCCGCATAGGGCTTCGAGCAGAGCTTCGAGCAGAGCTTTTAGTAGAGCTTTTATAGAGCCTCGCACGGAGCTTCGTGCAGAGCTTTTACAGGGCTTTAGTAGGGCTCAGTGACCCTAGGCGATATTTGATGCTTTGATTCTGCCTCGGTCCTCGCAACAAGCTCTACCCTGCTTGAAGTCGTGGGTCAAATTGTCAACAAAGGGTCGAAGTAGTGGTTGTGGCGCATCAGGTACTGGCGAAGCGCTTCCAATAGTGGCGGGAGAAACATGGCGGCTGCGAGGTCACGAGAGCGATCGCCGCTATTTTCCATCCTGCCTGCTGAAGCAGTTCATCTTTCGGCCAAGGCCGATGTGCTCGCCTGTCACATGAATTGACCGGGATGCGGAAGCGCCCCGTGTCCAAGGCGTGGCAGGGATGCTCGGTAACGTTGGCACTACTCATGGGTGTGGTTTAATGCGTTGACGTGGAAACATGGCCGAATGAAAACAGAGAGCTTAATGCCCACTACTATGGCCTACAATCGCAACATGAGTGGAATGCCATTTCGTTGATCATCTCTTCCTTCATCTACTCATCGTGAAAGTCATTTTTATGCATCGTAATTCTTACCGCACTTTTGCTTCATCACTGACTAGCCGAGCACATAAACATATAAAGTAAACATTCAATGATGCACAGATCCAAGAGCAAAGACCGTGCCACGACACCAGGCCCAACCTACATGTCCCCCAAGCAAATGGGTTAGCAACCTTTCCTACACATTCCAAACATGCCACATTCCTCAACCCCACGAGTAATTCGTGCTGACGATTCTTGGAAAGCCGAATACCTGCATGATCTCCGCAGCAATCGCATACCTCGCCCAAATGGCTCCAGACCGCTTCCTCCACAGTTTGCAAGCATGTCGAGACCGACTTCCAAGGCCGTTGACACTCCGACAATCTCTCCGCTCTCTCATCTGACCTTCCAAGATGCCAGTAACGAGCCTGCCTTACTGCCTCCACGTTGTTCCAGTGCCCAGTCGCACCGCCGAACGAACTCTGCCATGTCAAACACCAGTTTCGGTGGCTCGATGGCTGGCCGTCCACTCGTAATGCAACCTCGGCCGCAGGAAGTTCCGGGCTCGACAACAGACAGTAGTAGGCCACCAAGCATAGTATATCGAGAGAATGGTCACCGCTTGTTGGAACGGGAGGAGGCAAAACTTTTAAGAAAAGTACTTGAGGATATAGACCTTGAGGAAGAACAAGGTTTATATGCTGATGCCCGAGATGAAGCAGCAGAATTGGTGTGGAGGCATCAGAATCCAACGGCACCGTATCCGAATCCGGATGCGCCATATAGATACCCTGGGTTGTCTCAAGATGGTGCTGCTCGAAGAAGTCGGAGCTTGAGTAGAGAGCCTCGAGATCCACAGCGGAGCAATTCCAAGCTTAGGAAGAGACTCTCGAACTCCAGTGTGTCAGCGTCAGGAGGGAGCCGAAGCAGCAGTTTGCAGAGCAGAGTGCCCAGCGATTCATCAATGCAGAAACAGAGCAACAGTGAGGTCAATACAGACAGTGTCAGAGGTCGGCAGCCGCGTGAACCTGTAGAAATGCAGCAGAAGACATCAAGCACGCCCTCATCTACGCTTGGGGATTCAAAACACCGAAGGCGAAGTAGCGGGTCCAAGAGAAAACCTAGTGGAAGCCTCTTCAGAAATCCCGATGACCAAATCTATGAAGAGCCCGAGGAGGAGACGGCGTCTCCACCGAAACCAGTTGTGTCAAAAGTTCCTACTACTTTACCACTGCAAGTCAGACGAAACCCATTCACAAGGGTGCAATTTGCAAAGGAAGGTCTCGCAAGATCGAATACCGACCCTGTATTTGCAACAAAAAAATTCGATAGATACGAGATACAGAACAACCCGCCTACTCAGTCTCGCAACGCTGCGTATACGTCTAACTCTTTACCTGCTACGCCTCCACAAATCCTGGAAACAAGTAATGAAGGCAGTGAAGACGGGGCAGAGGCGAAAATGAAGGATGGGAAGGAGATCAGAAGCGATGACATTCGTGCTGCTACAAGTATGAAGTTGAAAGACAGAAGCCCGAAGCTTCCAACTCCCACTATCGTTAGTGACAGTCCAGGCCGACCTATTGTGTCGTTTCAGCAGGACTGGAAGCCTAAGGAAATTGAGCTCAAGCAAGAACCATCTCGGCCTCTTCCGCCAACCTCTTCCGGCACAGATGTACGTGCAGACCCGACACCACGTCCACTAACGAAATCAGCAACAGCTCCTGTTGTTCCGACCATCAACTTTCCGGATGCCCCAGCTCCTAGGATTCGGGAGCAACCATCTGCAGTTCCGAAAACTAATGTCTCCAAAGTGCCTCCTATTCCAACAATTAGCGTGAACGGTGCGTCGACACCTCCAAAAATCAATATCCAGGAGCCTCCATCAATCACTGTTAGTCCAACATCGGTTCCTACGATCAACGCTCCCTCGATTTCTGTCAGCCCGTCTTCCATAAATGCTCCTTCATCTAAGAAACAGCCTTCTACCCGACCTCTGCCAACTCCGAAGGCCAATTCCACTAGACCGTTACCTCGTTCAACAGCAAGCGCCCCGCCAGCTTCAACACCTCACTGGACACCTGCAACCCGCCGCACTACGGCTTTGTGTGCGCAATGCGCTCTTCCCATAGCAGGCCGCATCGTCAGCGCCGCCGGTTCCCGCTTCCATCCCGAGTGCTTCGTCTGCCACCATTGCGGCGAAGGCCTCGAATGTGTCGCTTTCTACCCAGAGCCAGAAAATAAGCGTGCCGAGCGCATCGATCGTATTCATCGGCGGATGAACGGCGAGGACATCGAGATCGGTGAGGGCATTTCAGAAGCCGATGACGGCGACGAGGGAATGCGCTTCTATTGCCATCTCGACTACCACGAGTTCTTCAGCCCGCGATGCAAAAGCTGCAAGACGCCGATTGAGGGCGAGGTGATTGTGGCCTGCGGGGCTGAGTGGCATGCGGGGCATTTCTTCTGCGCACAGTGTGGCGATGTAAGTACTTCCGTCTCTGGTTGATCGTCTAGCAAGGCATAGGTAGTAAATCGCTAACATTTGAACGATGGAATTCAGCCTTTCGACTCTACCACTCCTTTTGTTGAAAAAGACGGCTATGCTTGGTGTGTGGGCTGCCACACGAACCGCTACTCGACTAAGTGCAAGAAGTGCCGCAAGCCGGTAACTGACACCGTTGTCAAAGCACTTGGAGCAGAGTGGCATACTCAGTGTTTTTGCTGCATGGTAAGTCCACTTTTCTTCTTACAATTGAATCCACTTAGAGCATTCCTGACACCCCTTTGCTCTGTAGGAATGTGGTGGTCAGTTTGACGACGGCAGGTACTTCTTGCGCGGTAACAGCCAAGACCCTGTGTGTGTGAAGTGTGAAGAGAGGAGATTGAAGGCTTAATGCAAGACGGAGACGCAGCGCAACTGTTTTGACTAACATATCTAACGTGATTGGACTTGACGATTGTGCGGCTTTTGGACACCACTCGTTTTGTATTCGCATAGCATTAGTGTAGCATACTTAGCATATCTCTCCTTTGTCATGGTATTGTTTGGTTTGGTTTGGTTGGCGTTTTTGGTGATTCCTTAGCGCGACCTCACAGTAGACACGATAGCATCAGGTACTCTGTATTTCATTTTCTGTATTCCGTGAAACTCTTCGTGAGACGTAAACATCACGGGTGGAGTGAGTGACTCTCATTTCCGCTCTACCCTGCAAGATGAAAAAGGAGACTGAGCCTGGTGGCCGGCACCAGTGGTATAGTACACATAAGCGGCATATCTGCCATCTCAAGCTGCGCCCATGCCGTTTCGTTAAACCCTATAGCGAAAACATCTAGAAGCTGAGCGAGGCACTTGCGGCCCTGTTGGGTTAACCAAACGCCAAGAAAGAGCAACAAATATACACACGAGAGTGGGTTTGATATGCACCAAATTGTAAGTTTCCAGGGTCTGTAAGTCGTGACAATATTTCCGAGTTTCCCGCCTTCATGTGATTCCAAGGTAAGTATGAAAAATGTAACGACAGAGAAGGGAATACGTTCCAGCGTCAGTTCTGCCTGAAGCAGAAGAATGAAAAAAAGGGTTGGGTATATTAAGTTTGTTAACCAAGCCTCCTCCCAGATAGATCTTCATTTCCGTTTGGCGGACCAATTGAGTCCCAGCCTAGATCTATATTATTCAGCATCTGGTTCCACCCTCCGTCCGATATTGGCGTCATGCCCGTGCCACCGCCATTAGATATCTCCCAGTCAGTAGGCATGATAAAACCGGGGCCGGAGACGTGGGGTGGATGGATAGGGTCAGTGTAGAAATTAGGTACGAGAGGGAAGAGGTCGTCGCTTGTGGGGAAGAAATTGGTGTTGTGGGTGGTGCTCGAGCGTGGTGGCAGGTTGCTCGTTTCCGTTATATTGTTGTTAGGTACCTTGGGCGATGGCCGGGGAATGCGGAATTGTGAGTTTTGGGGATCGTCTTGCTGTTGTGGTGGGGTGAAAGAGGCGGACGAAGAACCATGTCGTGACTGTGTATGAGTGGTTGATGGAGTCGGCAGGTCGGCGCTCGCGTCAGGGGATGTATCCATCTCTGATGATTCGTTCGCGCCCATATCGAAGACTTTGGTAAGCCCGTGCGGTCCAGGCTTTGGAAGTTGGCTTCCTCGTGGGCCTGACTTCTGTCTGTTTGGAAGCTCAATTCGCGGGTCCTTTTGTGAAGGGACGAAAGAATATGGCTGAGGTTCTACTTCCATACTCAAGTTGGGTTGAGATACATGAAAGGGAGGGCCCGGAGAATTGCCTGTGTGTTGAGGAGCGCTGTGCGCTGTGAGTCCCCCGTTGGCAAATGTATTCATAGGAGCATTCGCGGATTGCGATTCGCGGATTTCAAATATAGGACTGCATCTTACGGCATCAGTATTGACTGGCAATTCGGCCTAAGAGAGTGGCACCGGTTAGCCTTCTGATTAAGAATAGGGAGCTTACTCATTATGTTCTGTGAAGACTAGGTCTTTAGCTAATGGCGGCTGGCTTACCGGTCCGCTTGGGCTAGGATGAAAGTAAGATTTTGTCTGAAGTCCAAGCACTCCAGCACTCTCGAGATCGAGGTCAAGCTGGACGAGGAAGGATTCGGTAAGAGGATTCTTTCGCCGAAGTGCCTGCATAGCTTGCAGAAGGAATTGTAATGACGAATTCATTTGCTGATCCTTAGGTTGAGTCTTGAGATACTGAACGAAGACACGAGCTGCGACATAAACACAGAATGATATAAAAGGATTCATCTGCAAGATGGGTCTATTAGTACAAGCCGAAGTTTGGGAGGTAACTTTTATCGTGATTACCGTGGCCAGATCTAAATGGCTTATCATCCGCATAACTGTCGCAATTTCAGCTGCAGCAGTCACGCATCTGATCCTGCTCTCATTGATAATATTGATAGGCAACCGATACTTCTCTGCTTTGAATATTGCAGCCTGATGGAGACAAATTGCTGATGTGTGAATGCTCATATTCAGGAAGACAACGTTGGGATCTGGAAGACCAGCAGGGAGCCTCAGACTATCTGGTAAACCTAGAGACATGTTGAGTAAGACATTCTCCAAATTTCGGTGACGGGTCCAGAATCCTCCATTGAGATCCTCATCACGATCCTCGGCGGTAGGTCGATGAAGATGTAGAAGATTGCGACCGAAAAGTGCCGCCGTTAGGACAATTCCTCCTAGGGGCGTGAGTGATCCAGCTCCTTGAGGGGTCATGGCCTGATCAAGAGACCCGGTTGGCATTGGTTTGCTCTTATCAAAAGCCTCGTCGCTAGCAGGCAAATTGGTAAGGATCTATAGGCAAAGCATTAGTATGAATGGCGTGAATAATTGAAAAAAGGGTCGTCGTACATCTCGTTCATCAATCGTCATTGGCCATCCCGTCCCGATACTGGCATAGCGATCGATACAGAAGGCCATCCAGAACGTTCTCCTCCTTTCCTCTCGCTCAGTCCAATCTCTTGGTGGAGGAAGACATTGCTTCACATCAAGACCCTGACCATCTAAGCGATGTAGCTGCATCATCTGAGCAAGTCGTACAGCCCTTCCAGCGCTAAGCCAAGCCCGTGGGAAATACATTTGCTTGAATTCATAGGTGCCCATAAGGATCCAGGTTTGACAGTGTCCAAGTGTGATGGTAGATTCGCCGTGGCCTTTCATCTCATCCATCTGCGCATATTTTCGAGCCCTATGATAGAAATGTTCCTGTAATGCATCGAATTTATCCGTGACGGAAGCGGCAAGACACCACATAATATAACGCAAGCAAACTGGAGGCCTCATGTGGGGGGCTAAATTCATAGCAGCAAGATATCTGGGTCTGTGGATGATGGGCAAAGAAGGATGGATTTTAGTGAAGTATATTTGATGCCTGTAATTGAAAACATTAGGTTGTATTACGGCAGTAGTACGAGAGAAGCTCGGCATTAAACTCACAGCTCGTTGATAACGTCTTGAGGGGGTAAAGGCTCATCTAAGCCCAAGCCTATCATTTCCCATGGGAACTCCTCGTCCCCAGAGTTTGCATTCGTAGAAGGGTTTGTTTGTAAGGCGGGAAATGCATCCGAAGGCGAAATCGATTCTGGGAAAGCCGTTGGGAGTGAGTCAGGGCCCCCCATGTGCAAGCCATCCGGAATAGACTGAAGTATTGTACTAGTTGCGAATGATGTATTGGCATGAGGGGCATCCCGATGTGGCTCGGTTGTTTCTTGGTTTTTTAAGAGAGTTTCGACTTGCTCTGAAGGGTAGAATTGTCAACATGTCATACTTTTTTCAGCTGCTTATCCAAGGGATTTTGGTAACCCACGTAGACGAGCTTCTAATAGTTTGACGTATCCGCGCTTTGGACCGCTCTTTTTCCGCACCTCATCGTATGCACATTCATGTGCTAGTCTTTTACAAGTTCCACATGTTGGTCTTGCCCCGTCACATCGTAACTTTCTCTTTCGGCATAACACACAGGCTATTCGCTTGGGCTTATTTGCGCCATCCCCCTCCTTTGAACCTTCATCGCTATTTATGCGCGGATTATGCGGCCGACCATTACTGTTTTGATCTTGGTACGGCTGTTGTGAGAGGTCGTTGAAGAAGCTGTCATTGGGCGACTCTGAAGAGTCCGGAGCCATATTTAGAAGGAATCGGGTCCCGTCCTGGACCCGTCGGTGGTGTCGAAACGTATATACCTCAGCCAGTAGCTACCCTGTGCGATTGTGACGTGACGACTGGATGGGACAAAGGATAATTTTTTTATGTTGTGTGGAAAATACGACAGCGAGGGATTCGGGCGTTATGGTAAATGCGATGGAAAGGCAGCTGGGCATCATCTAACGTCCATGAACTAGGGTCTGCGTCGGGATGTCGGCTTGTAAGGCTTGCGACCAAAGCGCGAGCTGAAAGGGCGCGCATCCCTCGTACCCTTGTTCGTGTTATCTGATCCCAAGGTCAGCCATAATCGACAAATAATTACGGAGCTGCCGAGAACCCTCTCCCCAGGGTATTAGGCAATAATGCAGTCGTCAGCGCCAAACCTATTCTCGAAAGTGATACCTCGACTCCAAATCTCCACGTTGGAGTCGTAAGATGAAAGGCCTAATGCCTGCCAAAAACGCTCGTCATGATTCTGCCTTGCATGCCGCCAAGAACACCCTTCGATACTAAAAATGGATCGAGTTGCGAACGATGATCCTTGTTCCATCCTTAGTAATTCGCGTATTACTCATCTAATGGTGCGTTTACGCGTTTATTAGGGCATTGGAGGCAGAAGACGAGCTGCCCTTCAGTGGTTCGTAGATACCGACGAAAGGTCTCCCTTAAGCAGAAACCTATCCCTTAACCCGCCACGTTGCGTCCATCTGTTATCTATAAGAGCTCGCCAATAGAAGCAATCGAATCAAGCTCCGTGATCAAAAATACGTACTTATGATTCTGGTGTTTTGGTGTTCCGCGCACGGTCCAATTTCGTAGGACGCTACCAGGGGAAGGGATATCGCCAGCCAGTAAATCGATTTACGGGGTGTTACCACACGATCGACTGCTTTAAACGAGACCGATACATTGCTAGTTTAACCGTCCTGGGGGAGGTTGAAATTGAAAGTTGGACACCTCACTCAATTGCAGTGATTACCTGGATGACTGCTAATGTCTAGTTCGACTTGCATCCTGGAAGTATTGTACGACTAATGCCACCCCTTTAACAAGAAATGAAATGCTCCAACTATATATCCGGGCACGCGTGGCGTGGTGTAGCGATGCATGTGGTTGATTGATATAATACAGGCTCCAAAGTACGGTGCATTTTGATACAGTATCGAGAAATGAATTAAACGTCTGACGTTGCTTAAACTACCTGGGTTTTCGCTTGCCTTGATTCCTCTCGCGCTCTTGGACGAGGTACTTGTTGGGATTCCTCTTGCGCCGAGTCTTGTAACCCCCTTTGGCCTATATACAGGTTAGAAATACGAATAAGAACAAGATCGGTGCTGTGATAAGATAATATACGTACCGGCACGCCCCAAGGGCTGACTGGGTGTACATTACCCTTTGACTTGCCTCTACCACCACCATGGGGGTGATCCGCTGTAGTGCGGTTAGTATACAGAACCGAGGCACAGTTATATTGAAAAAAAGGGTCAATCAAACAAAATGGACGTACCTGCATTCATTGCAACACCCCTGACCGTAGGTCTTATGCCCAGCCATCGTGAGCGCCCAGCTTTTCCAAGCTGCTTAAAGTGGGATTGTGGATTGCTGGTTACACCAACCGTACAACAGGCGTCCGGGCTGATCTTCCTCATCTCACCACTCTGTAGCCGCACAACAACCTCTTTAATCTTCTTTCCTGCCTCCTCTTTACTAATGACTGTAGCATATGTGCCTGCGCTCCGGCAGAAGACCCCTCCTCCACTAGACTTGGAGCCGACGTTGAATACCTGAGTGCCAAGCGGAACCATATGTATTGGCAAACAATTGCCTCGAAAGGCTGTCTTCGCAGCAAGCATACCGGGATCTATGACTCCTCCCATGCTAGCCAAGAGTTCTTTCGAAATGCCGGATCTGAAGCTTTCAATCTTGTCACCAGCCCTCATACCATCAGCGGCAATAATATAACTCTTTTCCTCAGTCTTGGAGTTGGTAACAAGAGCCAGATGGGCGCTTCGGTTGGGATCGTATTCAATCCTTTCCACCACATGCTGGCCAGGTGCGAACCGTTTATAATCCACAATTCTTATCCTCCGTTTATGTCCTCCTCCACGATGTCTCACGGTGACTTGGCCAGTATTGTTCCTGCCACCTTTACCTTGTCCGGTTTTTGGAATTGTAAGTATAATATGTGGCCGGCCTTTCCAAAGGTGATCATTGATGGGTCGCTTTAGATGGCGCAAACCTGGCGTTCGTGGCTTGTAGGTTCGGAGTTGAAGAACTTCGTCCTTTCGAGGACCCTGGGGCTGGGGATATGCACTGTCTGAAGTTGCAACAGTTGGAACAATTAGCGGCGGAGAACGAGTTTCAACGGCAGTGGCATAGCTCCGGAAGGCGGAAAGGAGACATTTGCACGAGTGAGAGGATGGGCGAAAATGTATTCGAGGCTGCAGCATAACTAAAGCACCAGTGGCGATAATCAGAAAGCCATTAACGCCGAATGGTAGTTATAGCAGGGGTTGCAAAGCCGTGATGCTAAATGGGATGCTAAGGACCGTAGTTAGTGAAGACGTTCAAAAATTCATCGTCGCGCCCAATACGGTTTAGCATATCTCGAATGGAAACCGCGACCTGGCAACGAAGTCTCTACGCATTTATCACACTCACCTTTGCTCAACTTGATAAAATCGCGACTCCACCTACAAAAAAATCCTTTGCATACTTTCCACGAGCTTTTCGCGCCTCTTCTTTCGTGTTGGATATTGCTCTTCCTTGGCGCGTTGCTCATTGGCTGTCCGGGGCAACCCTGTGAAGTCACTCACGTTGCCCGCGCGTTGTTGGCGCCAGACGTGACTAAGCATCGAGAAACTCGACCCAAAACAAACCCGCTGTTTCTCTGAACCTGTACTATCCATACCACCTCGTTGCGACACCTCGACACTTCCCACGCCCTTCTCTGCTCATTGGAGCTGGACTAATTCCTCGTCCGTTCATTGATCAAGAGCTTCGCGTACTATTAGGGCTTGTCGATTCTCTCGCACGTCGAATATCACCATCGCTGTATCCATAGCGTGTCCTAGTACCTTGATACTACAGAGTATCTTCAAGCAGTTTGGCGAGCAGGCTCTCGTATCTTTCACAGAGCATCTGGTACTATCGCTGCGTTAGTTCACCGTGTCTTCTCTTCTAACTTGATCTTTTATGTTCTTGGAAATGCTAATATCATCTTCAATAGCGCATCATAACAACAACTCGCACAATACTCCTACATACCCTTCGGTAGTTGTATCATATTGCCAGGATCTCTTCCTTTTTACTCACAATGCCTCCTGCTGTAAGTTCTGCGTGCAATGCCTTCCCGTCCCGAGCTCATGTGTTTTGGACTGCTATTCAAAGCATCTAATACTGCGTTTACTAACATTTTATTAGGTGCGGTCTCTCCGACAGCGAGCAGTCACGAACGAAAATGATGAGAATGCTGCTACGACACGTCTAACTCGCGCCAAAACAGCTGCCCTCACCAGCTCTCAAGACAGATCTAGCGCGGAAGTCTCAAAGAAAGCTTTGCAATCAAAGAAGTCGGTAGCCAGTTTAACAGCAAATGTGGGACAGACAAGGAAGCGCGCTGCTCTTGGTGATGTTAGCAACGTCACCAAGAACGACGTTGGTGTTGTTGGCGCCAAGGATGGGAAGGAAGCAAAGAAATCATTGGCCAACAAGGCTGGACTCGTCTCCAAAGCAGCTCACCCGACAAAGGTACAAAAAGTTTCAAGAACCAATTCGACGCGTTCGATTCTCGCACCGAAAGAGAAAAACATTCCGCCGTCGGACTTGAAGCGACCCGCGAGTGGGTCAGGCATCTCAGGCAATGTTACGAAGAAACGGAACACGTCTGCTTCTAGCACAAAAACCCTTAAGGAGGAAGATTCCGAGGCGACGGAAAACATAGCACCTACACAGAAGACAATGAAGACAAGCGTTACAGAAGCCGATAGATCTATCGAAGTCGCAAAGACAGTACCAGCGAAGCACGAACGATCCAAGTCCCAGGTTGTTGAAGTCTTTGAGCAGGTAGAGGAGGAAGATGCGAGGGAATTGGTTCCGGATCTAGACAAGGAGGACATTGATGATCCACTGATGGTTTCTGAATACGTTTGCGAGATTTTCGACTATTTGAGAGAACTGGAAATTGCGACAATGGCAAACCCGGACTACATGGCAAACCAACGCGAACTTGAATGGAAGATGCGAGGTATCCTTGTGGACTGGCTGCTGGAAGTTCATACTCGATTCCGTCTTCTTCCAGAGACCTTATTCCTGGCTGTTAACATAATCGACCGTTTCCTCTCCTGCAAGATCGTTCAGCTGGATCGGTTACAACTTGTTGGTGTCACCGCCATGTTCATCGCGTCAAAGTATGAAGAAGTACTTTCTCCTCACGTCCAGAACTTTCGTCATGTCGCAGATGATGGCTTCACGGAGGAAGAGATTCTCAGTGCCGAGCGATTCGTCCTTGCCGCCCTTAATTACGACTTGAGTTATCCAAATCCCATGAACTTCCTGCGTAGGATATCGAAAGCCGACAACTACGACATTCAGACGCGTACGCTTGGAAAGTACCTTTTAGAGATTAGCTGTTTAGATCATCGCTTCATTGCTCATCCGCCAAGCCAGGTCGCTGCAGCAGCCATGTACCTGGCGCGTTTGGTTCTCGAGAGGGGCACTTGGGTAAGTAACACGCCATCCATCATCTATGATTGTATTAACTTGGTCTAGGATGCTACCCTCGCTCACTATGCAGGTTATACGGAAGAGGAGATTCAGCCAGTTCTTCAGCTTATGATCGACTACCTCTCTGGTCCAGTTATCCATGAAGCTTTCTTCAAAAAATACGCTAGCAAGAAATTTCTTAAAGGTAGAGTTATGTCGACATTCTTTCACGTGTATGTCATTAACGATACCTCTAGCTTCTATTCTTCTCCGTCGGTGGACCAAGGAATATATGATTCAATACGGCAACGAGTTAGAGTCCAATACTTTGAAGTCGCGTGCTGTTGGAGAGAATGCGAAGACCGCGAGGTTACAATGATGTTGCTTCCGCAATCTATGCAGCTGATGTTTTCCACACGCCATGCGCTCTAATGACTGCATCCGTCCCGCTCGCAACCATCACGATGCTCGATGACGACTAGCACCCGTATTAGCTTTCCTCACTGTCCACTGATCACTCTGCATTGTGCATTATTGCTCTATAACTGGCGTTATACACGGGACGGCTTTTGAATTTTGTTCCTCTTCGAACCTGCTGGACGGCGTCTAATACGGACGATTGGCTAGTTCATCTCAGTCGGCCCTGGATAACTTTGAAATAGCAAAACAACAGTGAGTCTGTTGACTGGGTGATGCGCGCACAGGCTTTGTATCAGTAGTAGTGGCAGGCGAACCCTGGTAGATGGATTGACGGCCTCTTACGACGTCTATTGTATTTGCTAGACTCAATTCCGCGTCCTGTCTTCTCTGCTCACTTGCCTCTCGCTGCTTGGAGCTTCTGTTGTGTTTTCTATACTTGTGACTTTTGACGTTATTGATTTTGCTCTTACTGATTCCGCACTTTTTGGGCTGGGACATGAGCTTCCTATTGGGCGCAACTTTGATGTGGTGGGTCTTGATGATTTCTAGCGAGTGACGTTCTCTGTTCTACCTGTGTTGGGATTGGATGGAATGTCAATATATGGGCAATTAAAAGGTATCTTCTATCGTAGCCAAGACTGACCATGCATGGCTGGTAGAAAGAGATACTTTAGCATATAAGCGTCGCGTTGCCGAGGTTTACAATAATATCGGTAAAAATCGCCAAGCGACCACAAAACGCATCGCACTCCTCTAATCACCTACAATTGCAAATGTATATATACCATAGGCTCTAAAATGGTAGCTTTATATATAAAGGCTTTTTAACTATTAAATATAGTATCTAAGGGTATACGTAGACGTAAAAAGGTGGTAGAGTAGTAATATATCCTTCGGTTGCGCAGCGTAAGAGCCGCATTTCTTGGCACTTCAACTTCTCTATAAATACCACGCATACATTTACCCTTAAGGCCTTAAATGCTATAATCAATAGCTAAAATGCTTGCTTATATATAGGGGTAGTGTTCTAGAGCTTATTATTAAATATGTCTGCCGTGTACGTGGTATTGTACGTGGTGGGGGTGCAGTGCGATGCCGTTGGCACTTTTGGGTCGTGTTTTGAAACGCCTTTTAGTGTCGCTCTCAGATTTTTACCCATATTTCTGTAGAAGGTTTGGCGGGACCCTCCAACACCAGTAAAGCAGTCGGGCTGGATGAAAAAATCATGGTTTCCTAGGATTAACAACGTTGTATCAATTCAAAACTCATACATTGGTTTTCACTCCTGCCTCTCATTAATGAAATGAATGAATTAGACCAAGACCACTATCCACAGTCCTGCCCTTTCTGTTCCATTGCGTCCGCGTATCCCCCGAACACGTCGCGTTCTCTGCTCGACTGTGTTCCAAAAGATGAGGACGCGGACCCTGAACGCATTCAGCCCAATGCTTTCGTAGTCCTCTCGACGCCTGATGTTGTGGCTTTCTTGGATATTTTGCCGATGACGAGCGGTCATTTACTCGTTGCTACGAGAGCGCATCGGAAGCTCATCGGAGATGTGGGAGGGGCAGAGGCAAGGGAGATTGGTTAGTAAAAAGTTCACAGTTAATTTTCTTTGAAATTTTTTTTTCTATTTTAATTATTAGATACCAGTGGTTGGATAATTTCGTAGTTCGCTGGCTTAAGACGCTTTTCCGTGGCATCCCTATAGCGATTGCGATAATGCATCTCCGACTGTTTTCTGACACGTATCTGATGGCAGGATTCTGGCTCCCTCTGCTCGCGAGAACTGTAGCGAAGGTGACAGGAGTGGTAGATTATAACATTGTGCAGAACAATGGTAAGTCTATATGCAAACTTTTGCTCTTCGATCAAGACCATTCTCGCTTTCCTCTCGTTGCATGCTTTATATATTGCATCATCGGCGACACATCTAGCACTCTCTCAGCTTAGAACTGTGTTTCCAGGTGTGCGAGCCGCACAAGTAGTTCCTCATGTTCATTTTCACATCATCCCGCGACCAGAGACGATGCCTGAGGTAAAGAACAAGAATTGGACGATGTTTGGACGAGGACAACGAGATGGCCTAGATGAAGAAGATGCGGTAAAATTGGCAGAAGATATGAGGAGAGTGCTTAGAGACGAAGTGGGAAAACTAGTTGATGGAAATCCGAAGGGAAGGTTATAAGGTAAATAGAAGGCCGCATCACTAGAGCAGCGTCGTCTAAACGCTTCCCAAAGTTTCTATCCAATGCTCACTTATGAAATTAAATCCTACGCCAGACGTGGAATTGCGAGAAGGGCCGGCTTGTGTTTCAAAACTAGTGAAACTCCAGCATTATTCCTAAATTGTAATTATGAGACATTACAAGGGAAGCGCTCGTAACTTTAGTTTTGTTAATGCGGTAGATATTTCCAACAGATATAATGAGTATCTGCACAAATAAATATACACACTCGTCTAATTTACATTTACTGTTGTCCCTTCTCCGTCTTTTCCTCCTTTTGCTCATCCTTTAACATGCCTTTCCGCCCTTCCATTGTGAAGTATAAGCTTCTGCCAGCACTCTCTAGCGTGTTTGTAATACTAGCTCCCACATTTTGCAGCATCGCCACCAGCTGCGCCCTTAGTCCGTCAATACCACCTGGGATGCTTCCCACCCATTTCGTACCTTCCTGATCGAAGACCTTTCCTTCTACTCGCGCTCCTAGCAGCATTAACTTCTGCAAACCAGCTTGAACATAAGGCTCATGGTAGCTGGGTTGCGCCTTGCGCTTAGGGGCTGGGAAGTCGGAGCTGGGGGAAAGAATCGACAGTGCGACTTTTAGGTGCTGAGGGGAGACGGCCGGGAATGCCACTGCAGCCAAAGGCCCGGAGAGAAGAGGGTCAAGGTCAAGTTTCAATTTCTTGTCCGCTGCTGCTTGATGTGCTCTTCTCGATAAACCGTGCATATATCTAGTGCTGTCGGGTGTGGGTAGCGTATTCGGGATTCGCGCAGAAGAAGCAGTAGCCGGGTCTGAAGGGTGCTGAGTCGTGGGGTCCGGTTGTGACTCGGGATGATAAAACTCCACAACCCTAAGTGCGGACGCGAATATACCAGTCTGGATGATCTGGATCTTGATAGCATCGGCATAGAGGTCTTGGCAACCAGCTGCGGTGCGCTCTGCATCGACACTACGAAGGGCGTATGCGAGCTCTCGCCGTATGCCCATCCATTCTAGTGCACGTAGGTTGTTATGCTGGAAGAGGAGTATGAGAGGTGAGGACTTTAACAGGGATTGGTACTGGCGGTGGAGTTGGGATTTGCGGATTTCTGGGGGTTTGTGTGACGGCGGCTGGTTGGGCGGGAAGCGAGCGATTGGCGGTATGGAGTGTATTGTTTGATCAATTGGAGGCGCAGGTGTAGTCGCAGTTGTTAGAGATGCATAGGTGCATTGTTGGGAAGGGAGCTGGTGGTGATATATGCGAACTCGGAGGTTCCTGGGCTGGAGTCGTAATCGTGGAGGCATCGGGGGCGGGAAGGGACTGAAAACTGTTTGGGAGGGGAAGTTAGCATATGCTAAATAATAACATCACAACGTCCTTACATTGATATCAATACTCGCCGCTCTCCGTAGGTTCAAAAAAACATTGAATTGTTCAAATGAGGCTAGTCTCGGGTAATTTTCGGTCAACCCTGATCTTCCGAGGCATCATTCTTCAATAAATCGACGAGCTATGTCTGGATATTACTATTTCTTGATTAGTGGGATGCCCTTTTTCTGTATAGTTCATTTATGCCTTTATAACCTTTAGCCTTTCAAATGGCTGTTCAGCCTGTTTATGAACTATTACACAAATCTTTTCTCCGTAACAAAAACCCCGTGAACAAATTAAGCTCCTTAAGTTTACAGAGCTTCAGGGCCCTTCATGTAAGCACATTGGCTAAGATTTTTGTGTGCTTTTTGGTACCTCTTTTCCTCAATTGACAGCTTTTATTCAGGTTGATGGCAGAAATCGCCTATCAACATTTTGGGTCCCAACTGGAGGGATTGCGCCTCAAACAGCAGAAGATGGTCGGCTGATGCACATCTTCGTCTATTAGCATCATGGCTAAAGCATTTTCAGATGGTTCCCATTCTTCATTGATACGTGGCGGTTTCCTTCGTCAGGTGCAGTTTCTCGCTGAACCAGGCTGAGAACTTTCCTGACGTGGTGAAGGCTTATTCTGGTGTTTTTCATCTGCTTCCGCTCGGCCTTCGTGTTCAAGAAAAGCTTGAACGTTTGATAGACAAGCATATGCGAAGTATTGGTAAGGTATTGGAAACTCAGTAATTTGATCTCAACTAATATGGCATAGGAGCCTCAAAATTATCACTATCTTCGATCACGTCAGAAGAGCTATGGCGGCAAAGCGGCAGATTTGGAGCCAATTCAGAAGTATCACTTTCTAGCAACAACACTGTTTTTATATGCTGACACTTCGTCCTAGCTTCTCCGGCTAAGGGATCGAAAAGAATCAGGCTTCCTCCTTTCTCCTACTCATGAGGAGGAGATCACTGCATTGGCATCGGGCATTGTTAAATCTTATAAAGATCTGCCACTGCGAGTGTATCAGATATGTAGGTAACCTCTTTATTGCTCATGTTTACTCTAACCATTCTTCAGCTCGAAAATACCGGGATGAACGCCGCCCCAGACAAGGCCTTCTCCGAGCTAAGGAGTTCCTCATGAAAGACCTCTACACTTTTGATTATACGACAAATATGGCTCTAGAGACTTATCAAACTGTGAGAAATGCTTATGCCGCGTTCTTTGATGAGCTTAAAATACCATATCTTGTCGCAGATGCCGATTCGGGAACTATGGGTGGTAACCTTAGCCATGAGTACCATTTCGTCTCTCAAAGAGGCGAGGACCATGTCTGTTCATGTGCCAAGTGCAACTACATTGCCAATGAGGAATTGGCGGAGAAGGCGACTCATACCCCATCCAAACTCATGGATACGCTTGAGGATGTCTGGATGTGGACTGGTATTAGCAAGGACCGAAATACGTTAGTCCATGTCTATGTACCCCGAGTCAAAGTTGAAACACGAGACGAAACAATTGACGAATCACCAATCGACCATATTAACATCCACGCTTTGAAATCCGTTTATCCGGACCTTGATACTAGCATAGAGAAAAACCCATTGCGTCTATTGAAGACAAATTCCAGTAATGGCACTTTTCAAATCGTCCGCATATTTGATTACCGCGTATCGCCTAATTTAGAGGAAACACACAGGCGAGATGTCGCGAACCGCGTTGAAATAAACGATATCACAACGCATCCCACCACTGGCAAGCCCCTCGACCTCACACGCATACAAACTGGCGACCCATGCCCTATTTGCGAGGATGGCACACTCACTGTTCAGCGCGCTGTAGAAGTTGGACATACATTCCATCTCGGGGCACGATATAGCGAACCAATGAATGCCACTGTCGCTCTTCCTACTCAGAACGCTTCTGGTTCCATGGCTCCGTCTGGACAAGTCGCTATGCAAATGGGCTGCCACGGCATTGGTGTCTCGCGACTCATCGGTGCCATTGCCTCCCTCCTTTCTGATAATCGTGGCCTCAACTGGCCACGCGTGGTCTCCCCCTTCGAGTGCGTTATCATTCCCAGTCGTGGCACCGAAGAAGACGCAGTAGGGGTCTATGATACATTGCAGGGTGTTTCTCGGACCGACGTGGACATCGATGCTATTTTAGACGACCGCCCAATCAAGGATCTTGGATGGAAACTACACGATGCGGATTTGATTGGATACCCGGTGATCCTTATACTAGGGAGGGCATGGAAGAAAGACAGGAGAGTGGAAGTGCAGTGTCGGAGGCTGCACGTGAAAGAGGATGTTAAGATCGATAAACTGAGGGAAGTTGTGATGAGTATTTTAGAGAAACTATGAGGTAGGAACTCTGACATAACTGTAAGATTATGGAGTTGAGAGCGATCACTTCAAAATGTCTTTGGTTGTTCATGTATTGATAGAGAAGAGGATTTATTAGAAAAAAATTAAGAGCTTGCTACGCGATTGCTTTACATCAAGCAAGTCTATGCGATAGATGAAGTACCCCAGAAGAAAGATGCCTGCCCAATTTGGGTATCTTGAGAAAATAGTAGTTGTATACCAAAGCTAGCGTAAAAAATCGCAGCTCTCTTTTAAAGGGCCGAATATCCAAAGAACACGGCGCCCAACCGTGCACGTGAAACCCCACGCCCTTAACACCGTCTTATATCCGTGAACCGTCATATATGCATATTCCGTGCCATCCCATCCCAACGTCCGCATGTTTCAATTCACCGATCATCTTTCTCCCCTCTTCTCCCTCTTTGCCTTGTCGACTTCTTTCCTGGTGCAGCACCGTCATCTTCTTCTTCATCCCGCCCCTTCACTAAATCTTCATCAAGCCCCCACTCGTCTCGATCGTACCAGTCCTCTCCATCACTCATCTCGCCCACGTGTGCCTCAGCCTTCGCCCACTTAAAGACATCCTGTCGCATACGCTCACCTTGCAGCATACCCATATAGAGGTCAATCGACGCGCGGGCAATCTCCTCTTGTTTTTGTACCCAAGCGAGGAGGAGCATGCGCGTATCTTCAGCTTCGGCAGGCGGAAGCCCGAAATCCCGGTCTGGGAGGAAATCGGTTGGAAATTTGAACATTGGATGGACTGGGTGGTGAGTCTGCGAGGGCGAGGGCGAGGCAGGAGGAGAGGGTGTCTTGGATATAGCTTGCGCTCGAGCGCGTGTTGTCATGCGGTGTGTGGTTTGCTGCGAGGCGGTCTCAGAATTGTCTTCGGCAGGTGGTGAAGGAAGATTGCTTTCGGTTTCATGTGGAAGGTCTGTCGTTGCGTCCACTAATGGTCCTTCAGCGGAATTGTGGAAGTCGCCGTTTATTGTATTTTGTGATTGTTGCGCTTCTCTACTGTCTTGGGGATTGCTATTGCTGGGCACTGCTTCTGTTTCCCGAATTGTTCCATTTCCCAGTGTTAGAGCCAAGTGGCTCTGCGCGAGTGCTTCGGCCATTTCTACGTCCCTTTCCATTGTTATTTCTAGCCTTTGACGGGTTTCTATGTGAGAACTCTGCCCGTTGGCCACATCCGCCATCCGAATGTCGAGCACAGGAATCAGTCTTGGAGCAGAGGTTAGAGGTGGGGTACTAAGACCTGCCGGGTCCATCAGGACCTGTGTATTCGAACCATTCCCCCACGCAATTTGTAGCTGATCGGCTGAATCAATTTGTGAGGCGAAGGACGGCGCGGACGCTACTCCATTCGGCTGGCGACTCCCCAGAATAAACCTATCTAGGCTGGTCTCCATCAAACCACATGGGACCCAAGTATCATCACCTTGAAGTTTCGTCAATAAGTTTTTAGCCCTCCATAATGCTGCTTGTTCTTTTCGTGAAATGGCTCCAGCGTCCGCAGTCAATTGCGTAAGGTGTTTCGATGTGTAAGGAATAGACATGGAAGGATGGTTAGGTAAATCGGCGGCTGAAGTCAGTGGTGCGAGAAGACCTGGTAAATTAATGAGTAAAAAGAATTATTGGCACTAGAGGAATGAAGTGTACCCACTTTCCAATTGAATCTCCGAATAGGGATTCTCTTCGATGGTCGTGAGATCATCTTCGTCCTCATATTCGTCGCCATATTCAACTATGTCACCGTCCGGATCAAATCGTGGAGGATTACGCTGGATAATATATCTGTGATAACCCGCGTGCTCGATCCTCTGCCCGGAGTTAGCTGTGAGGAAGTATTACAAAGACATGGATGTGGGGTCGTCTTACTCTTTTATAGGCTGGTGGCTCCACCCCAAGATCCAATTTAGTCGCTTGAGAGTACCTTGATTTCCGCTTTAAACTTTGTGTGCGATTGTTGAATGGCGTGTCGGATTCGTCCGAGTCGGATGCTGCTACACCATTAGCTAAGAGACTCAGGACAAGGAAATGACGGAACTCTAGGCTTTCTTACAATCATCTTTGCGCAGTATCTTCCTTTTCATACTAAAGATGGTATCGATGATCTGCTGCTGCTGTCCGGCCATAGTGGAATGAGCTGCTCCACACCTTCAGCGGTAGACTGTTGGGGTGATACTGTCCGGCCCGTACAATTCAGAACTTGACGTATTGGAGGAGAGGAAACGGTCCAAAGAGGTCGCAAGAGCAAACGACACCAGAATATGGGAGTCTAATCAGTGGTATTGTGTGGGTACTGGAGGAGGAGTGAATTATTCTAGTGTAAGGCATTCTAGCTGTGGAGTCGGGCTTGGCGCAAGGCTGAAAGGACTCTGACGCGCCGCAGTCTGCAGATGACCGACGGCCGACTCCTACACAGGCAGCTGTTCAGACCCCCGTCAACTTCTCGATCAGTACTAATACTGATGTACCGTGTTTGCCAGGACATCCTCAAATCTCGCGGCCGGCATTGAGCTTAATCGTTCCTATCGGCGAAAGGCGCATGTGATTTTAGCACCTTAATGGCTAGCAGTACCGCAAGCAGGGCTCAGAGATGGATGCTTATCCCCCCGAATATGTTGCCCACAACCTCCCTCTTGTCGTGGTCTCTGGTCTAGGATCTATCCCCGAGCTGGAATCAATACCGGCTGTTCATGACGTTCTCCCTGGGAGAGGTGCTACCACGATAAGCTCAGAGCTCCCCCAAATAACCGGGGAACGTGCAGATCAATTATTGGAAAAGTTCTTAAATGCTGATGGAAGAGATGCACCATGGAATGGAAGGCCAGGGAGCCGCAGAGGTGGCCTTATAGGGTTCAGGTTGAGGGCTGTCGGGAGGGTAGGTCAGGCACCTGCCCTGTTACGAGGTCTGCGCCTGAGTACTCATAGATCGTTAGGACTTTATACTCCCCCCTCGAAAGGCCGATCCTCCTCAGGTGTCTGAGGGGATATCTCCTCCCAGCAGTCCCACAATTGCGCCCATACCTAACTGGATCCTACACTCCCCCATATCTCCCCTATCCCCTGGATCACCGATATTTCCGGACGGCGTCATGACGCCTTTGTGGGTTGCAAAGCACCAATACTATGTACCATCCGTCTTCATGTCCTTTTTTGGTTTCACATCAGATCCGAACCGGAATAGTCTACATGACAATCAACTAAAGACTGAAATAAACAATATCAGAGGGCAGCTTCAGAAATCGGACTACAAGACGAGATATGTAGTTGTGTTGCTGAGTGATAAAACAATCCTTGAGGCTCCTGACATTGAGGAAAGGTTAGCTACCATTAGACGAGCAACAGGACTAGATCCAAAGAATTCACTCTTCTTTTTGCCGCCGAATACCTCACGGGTTGAGCTCTCTTCGTTTGTCCATTCCGTCATGTCTGCCTTGCAGCCTCTGTGTGTCGAGTACTACCGGGACCTAACAAAGCATGCGCGCCGGAAGAAAGGACGCGGACAAATACCTCCCCCTACAGCTCCGCCAACCAAGGGCACCTCTCAAACACTATCAAACCAAGGCTGGGGGGTTCGATATGACTTCAAGCTAGGAACGCTTGCAGAATTCCGCCAAGAAATGGATGCTGCGCAGAGGCACTATGGCTTTGCCCTAGACACTCTTTTCGGGCCTGATGGGGTTTTTGAAACCACTGCAAGCTGGTCTCCCAGATGGGATGAAACTCGACTACTGGCGGATACCATCGCCCTACGCTCCGTGCGTTGTCAGCTTTGGAATAATCTACCGACCTCCGCAGTGCAGACATGGCTCCACTACAGAGCTAAGATGCGAGATCTTGTAGACCGACGAGGGAAAGGATCTGCAAATTATGGCTGGGAGGCCTGGGAGTCCAGATGGGCTAAGATTATGGCGCAACTTATCCAAAGGGCAGAATTGCCTCTTTTTACTATCATAGATCCTATTAAGGGTGCTGATGCTCTGCTAGAGCGCGCGAACATGTTGTTCTCACCTGCAGAAAGAGCTTTCCCTGTTGGCGAGAGACTTTCGCCGTGGAATCTCTTGCATCACGCAGGATATTGGCTCAAGTTATCCGCTGGTCATGCAACGAGACGACGGGTACTAGCAGAAGATATCCCAGAAGAAGATCGCACGCCTCCTGGATTTTCACCTGCAACACAAGTGGCTCATAGATATGGCACGTATGATCATTATCTTGTTCCAGAACCACATGTTGAGTACCCTCTTTCGGGAAATGAAGGCTTCGATCACTGCAGCGAGATTGTCGACACACTCAACCAGTCCATAAGTGAATACTACGCTCGCGGACAACAGCGCATGGTAGATCAGCTGAGTCTGGATGCTGCGAAATCGCTTATTCATGCAAGAAGATATGGAGAGGCTTTGAGTTTCCTTAGACCCCTCTGGGAGGGAATGAGCTGGCGAAAAGAAAAATGGTGGGCGCTCGTCTCTGAGGTGACCTGGGCCCTTCATGAATGCGCCAACCGTGTGCGGGACCCTGAAACGGCTGTTGTGACCGAGTGGGAACTCCTCTCAAAAGGTATGGAACCGCGCAACAAACGTACCCGCTTATCCAACGAATCTGTATTACCACATGTTGACTGGCTGCAGTTCTAAAAACCAAACCTGGATATAGACATGATATTATGAACTGTCTCGATTCTTTTCCTGTAGAGGGCTCCGGGAAACCGACCGTAGTAGTTAGTACCGAAGATGTCACCTCCTGCTGTAAGTTACTCCATCTTGAATTAAGATCTGTCTAACAGTACTGTAGTATTTGTCTCTTTTACCTTCTCAGACAGCGAAGGCCACGTCGGGGAGCCTCTTCCATCGCAAATCGCGGTGACATCGAGAGCACAACCCAAATCTGCCCCTGTTACATTGTCCAATGTCCTCATTCAACTCAAAGGCTGTATCAGCGAGATTCAACTCTTCCATCATTTAACTGATACACAAACGGCTACAGCTTCAGGGGAAATGTCTGGAATTGTCGAGCTGACTCTGGAAGAATCTACTCCAACCTCCCGCTCGGAGCAAAAGCCTCGCTGGGTTGGCTCCTCGGATTTAACGATATATCCCGGCCAGACCAAGGTCTTTTTATTCCCAGTATTTTTCCGTGAAGCAGGCGATGTAAATGCTGTTAGAAGCACGCTCGAGGTTGAGACTGAGCGCTTCGATCTAGTCTGTTCTTCCGCGATAACCGACATGGGTGATATGCCTATGTGGTGGATAGGAGGACAGACGGGAGCCAAAACTAAACGGTTAAATAGAGATTCTGGAACTGCAATTAAGATTCTGCCAAAGCCTCCCAAGATGGAGATTCGTTTACCCAACCTGCTCGAACAATACTACACGGATGAGTCACTTGCTCTCGATATTGAGATCTACAACAAAGAAGAGGAAGATACGGAAGCCGTCCTTGAGGTTCGGCTCCTCGGCCGATCGAAAGATACTCTAGATTTCTTATGGGCATCACACGGAGGTTCGCCTCAGGATGAGTCGGATACAACCCCTGAAGATAATGACGGGTCTCAGATTGGTCTCCCCGGGCATATTGTTGGACAATTGGCACGAAATGCAAAACGGACGGAGACGATCAAGTTCAAAGCACCCTCCGAGCCTTCGGACTATGCGCTGGAGATAAAAGTTCTTTACTATGTTCTTAGCGACCGAGATATCCCTATCTCAAAAACGCTGATTGCCGACCTCATATTCGTTGGCCCGTTTGAAGCAAGCTACGACTTTACGGCTAGAGTCCACCCCGACCCATGGCCGAGCTTTTTCGAGGTCCAAGATGGTGGATCGAATAATACTTCTTCAGTCACCGCCTATGGGATTGCACAAAAATGGCAGTTAAAGGCGAAGGTTGCCTCGTTCGCCGAAGAGGCTCTTGTAATTCAAGATATGGGTCTTAATCTCCATGCCGTTCATGGTGGCGCCGTTTGTACGATATCCAAGGAGTTTCCTTCAGCGGACACCGAAATTGCTCCTCAAGAACTTCAAGAACGTTCATTTTGTCTTGACATGCGCAAGCCCAACCTCGAGGAACGCCGTTCATCCGCTCTCGACATAAGTCTAAGCATCACTTGGAGAAAACCTAGCCCTAACGACGAAGGCCAGGTTGCCACGTCCACGCTTGCAATACCTCGCCTCCATGTGCCTAGTAGCGAGCCTCGTGTCTTAGCCACGGCGTATCCATCAGCTTCAGTGACCTCCCTTATTCATCTCGATTACACGCTAGAGAATCCTACAATGCACTTCCTTACATTCGAGCTTAATATGGAAGCTAGTGAGGAGTTCGGCTTCAGCGGACCCAAACTTCGAGCTCTGCACTTGCTGCCGATGAGCAGACAGACTGTACGCTACAACATTCTACCTTTGGTAGGTGGAGCTTGGATAACTCCACAGTTACGGGTAGTAGATCGATACTTCAATAAAACGCTGAAGGTGTTGGGAACGGAAGGGATGAGGGTGGATAAGAAGGGCGTAATGATTTGGGTTGGTATAGAAGAAAGGGATAGTGAGCGGTAAGAGGGGTACAGAAACGCAAGTCAATGCAAGTCTTTCCAGATGGTCTCTTTTTCACGGTTCCCCACGGAATGGCGTTTATCAAGGTCGGCGAGAATCGGGATCATGGAATGTCGTGGCGGAGTTTCACAGCCTGCAGCCTAACAATTTGGTATTTGCATAGAGACATGTGTTCACGAGACAGCTTTCGTAGAATGATTGTTGCATATGAGTGCAAATGTTGCATATTTGTCTGCTGCTGTTGGTCTAAAGGGGGCCAGCTCATACATAAAGTTTCCGTTACTGTGCATATTGCTGGGGTTAAGGCTTGCGAACCTGCCGCAACTACCATTGATGACCTCACTAAAATTCTCCAACGTTTACGTTGGTTATCAGTAAACACCTCTGCTACATCCTTCTCAGACCGCACCATGCTAGGTCTCCAGAACGATCATTGCTCATAACAATTAATTTGCATGAAAGCAGTGCAATGTCAGATGGCGGCAAATCGCGCTCGTCGTCTTCATGTAAGCCTTGCTTCTCGGCTCTCAGCTCTCTAATTCACAATGCCCCAAATCTCTCTCTGGAACCTGTACTAACTGGACTAATAGTCCATTTCTTCGCCGGCCTAGGCTCCGGCATCCTATCCGCTGTCCTCCTCCAACCCGCCGACCTCCTCAAAACCCGGGTGCAGCAATCCCACCACACAACCCTCCTCTCAACCATCCGCTCCATTGCCAGCGGGCCGCAACCGATCCGCCAGTTCTGGCGTGGCACCTTACCCTCCGCGCTCCGCACAGGCTGCGGTTCCGCAATCTACTTCTCGACCCTCAATGCGCTGCGACAGAAAGTTGCGCGAGCGAGCCTGCTCGCCGACTCGGCGACCACCAGCAACAATGTAGACAGTCGTAGCGGCAAAAGCCGGGCGTCGCACTCGTCGAACCTGCCCAAGCTCTCCAACACATCGAACCTACTGACGGGCGCTGCGGCGCGCACGTGGGCCGGCTTCCTTATGATGCCCATCACCGTCATCAAGGTGCGCTACGAGTCGTCGCTGTACGCTTACAAGTCGCTGTTCACAGCCTCACGCGCCATATTCGCCACTGAGGGCCTGCGCGGCTTCGTCGCCGGCTTCGGCGCCACTGCCGTGCGCGATGCCCCCTATGCTGGCCTCTACGTCCTCTTCTACGAGCAGAGCAAGAAGCGCCTGTCAGCGCTCGCTGCCAAGGTGCATAAGGCTGATTCCGCGTCCTCCGGGGCCGCGGCTGGTGAGCTGAGCATGAAGGCGGCGGCGGGGATTAACTTTGCCAGTGGCGTTGCGGCTGCGGGGTTGGGCACCGCATTTACGAATCCGTTTGATGCCATAAAGACGCGTCTGCAACTTATGCCGCAAAAGTATGGGAATATGGTGCAGGCGGCGAAACTGATGCTCAGGGAGGAGGGTCTGAGCTCATTGTTTGATGGGTTGTGGATTCGAATGGCAAGGAAAGCGATGAGTAGCGCGTTGGCGTGGACGGTGTACGAGGAGTTGATTCGGAGGGCGGAGGTTAGGTGGAAAGAGACTGCTGGTGAGGTGCTATGAGATATTAAAAGCTGCAACTTATGGTCTTGGAATTTTGAAGTGAATGGTGCTGGTTCTTGGGCCGGCTGTACTTTGGAAGATTAAAAATGTGACGGCATGAAGATATCGCTGCTCAACAAACTAATGTAAATACATGAAATGGCTCATATGCACAAGACTTAATTGACGACTCAGCTCAGCATTACCTCTATCACATTAACTTCATGGGTGCAAGAAGGTAGTGGTATGAGTATAATCGTGATTTGAGCAATACAATGAAATGTGCAATCATCCGTCTCCAAACCCATCACCAAAGTGCCCAAAAGTCAAAACTGCGAACTATAATCAAAAGCCCCCATAGGCACGAATTACCACTCAGCGTCGCCGCAGAGAAGCTGTTTAATGTGCAGAAGAAATTTTTCAAAAAAATAATGTTAGGTTTAGTTAGTATGATAACGATAGAACCCCAATGAACGACATACGCCCTAGTTCAGATGAATAATAACTGCCATCTTCTTCGCCTATCATAAGAGTCCCAAGTGTCATGAACATCGAAATTGACATTGACATCGTAACCCAAAGTGTCATCACCGCCAGGAACACGACATTGTAATTTTCGTAAGCCATAGACAATATATTTTCCACAAGACGCTCTCTTCAAAAGAACATTTCCTTAATTCCGACAACACGCTTAGGCGAGCTGCGCCGGCGGCTTGGTGAAGCACTGGGCTTACGCTCACGCTTGCGTACCCAGGCGTACTCAGGCTTATCGCGAGTGTGGCGTTCTTCAATAAGAAGGCGGTTCGTGCCACGAGAGCGGAGGCGACGAGTATGTTCAAAGAGGATATCGGTTTCTTTAGGATCCATCTCACGAAGGATGATGATATAATCTTGGTCATTCTGTTCACTCAAAGTTAGCCGAGGCTTTCAGAAAATAGCAGTTGCAAAGGGTCGCTGTGTAGGAGGTAAGGGAGGAAAGAATCGGTGACATACTCTATCATACTCCCATGGGATGTCATAGTACACCAGGGTGTCAATGGACAAGTGATCCTTATGGACTTTAACGTAGGTCGGCTGGTATCCTAATTGAAGAGGATTTACGGGCGTGAGGCCTTGCTGGAGTTGGGGGGCCTTCTCTGGCTTGATCATGGCTTGGATTTGGTTCTCCTGGAAGCCGAATTGATGGAGGCGCTTTCGCATTTGCTCCTCAAGTTCTTCTTCTTGCTTCTTCTTCTTAGCCTTCTCTTCCTCTTCTTTGTCCTTCTGTTTGCGGAGAAACTCTTCCCATTCTTTCTTTTCCTTTTCCTTCTTCTTTTGCTCTTCCATCTTGAACTGCATGATCAATATTTCCTTCTGCTCTTTAGCCTTCTGCGCATCCTCAGACTTCTTTCTTTCATAATTGGCGATAGCTCTGTCCCGCGCCTCCTTCGCTTCCTTTTCTTCCTTTGCCTTCTTCGCGTTGTATTCGTCAACGGCCCTCTGGCGAGCTTCTTTCGCCTCTCTTTCCGCTTTCTCAAGCTTTAAGGTATTCTCGGCAATGATCCTCTTGCGCTCCTCCTCAGCCTCTTTTGCTTTTAGCTCCCTCTTCCTCTCTTCCCTTTCCTGCTTGAATTCCCACTCTTTCTTGAGACGTTCTTCCTCCGCCTTAAGACGTGCTGCTTGATCTTCACGGTCTTTCTGGCCTTTTAGTAATTTCAGCTCCAATTTCCTCTCGTAATGTTCTTCCTCATGCTTGATACGTGCGGCTTCCTCGTCCCGTTCTTTCTGGTTTTTTAGTAATTTGAACTCCAATTTCCTTTCATAAAGTTCTTCATCATGCTTGATACGTGCGGCTTCATCGTCCCGTTCTTTCTGGCTTTTTAGTAATTTCAACTCCAATTTCCTTTCATAAAGTTCTTCATCATGCTTAATACGCGCAGCTTCCTCTTCTCGTTCTCTTTGATCTTTGATGTACTTGAGCTCCAATTGTTTCGCGAATCGGTCTTCCTCGGCCTTAATGCGTGCCTCCTCCTCATCGCGTTCTCTTTGAGTCTTAAGATATTTCAGTTCCATCCTCTTCTTGAGAAGTTCTTCCTTCTTTTCCTGATTTAGGCGTTCCTCCGCCTCCCTGAGTCGCTCGTTAGCAACCTGAAGCTGCCACTGATCATACCCTGGAGACGAGTCACGGCGGTGGTGTCCTCCTCGGGAGTGCGAGCGAGATCGCCGTCCCCGTGCCACCTCCTGCTTGAGCTCTGACAATTGTTCTGCCACTGCCCACTGATCGTCAAACCGGGCTCGGCCGCGGGGGCTGGGCAGCGGGCTCGCTCCCCGGCTGCGTGCCTCTGAGTGCACGTGCGGGTCTGAACGCAAATGTGGGCTGCTATCATTATCGAGAGTGTTATAGATGGTTACGTTGGGTGCAGGCGAGTGGCCCTGAGATCGCGTGCGGTGGAGACTGGTCGTAAAGCCGCTTCCCTCGGGAGCGAAGAGGCGATCACTTCGACGTCCGTAATCGTCCATACGAGGGCGACGTGGTGGTAGAGGCGGGTTTGGTCGTACATGACGGGCACCACCCACAACCCTGTTGGTTGAAGAGTACCACTCGTCCTCCTCCTCGTCCCAATAGTCTGCCGGCGGCATAGTGGGCAATACGGTAGGGGAAAGAGAGGAGTGTAGCAGATTACTCGGAGAGAGAGGTCACAGATAAGGAAGGATTTGGAGGAATAGGCTTGTCCGGTAGTTGACGGTTCAGTGCTAGCTAGATGGGAAGGTTCGCTGGAGGAAAGTGGGGCGGAGTCGGGACGGAAGGCTGAAGATCAGGATTCGCAAGAGAATAACGTAAGGTGAGCGTGATAAGCTGGGAAGAGAACAAGTGACTTGACTGAAAAAACAGCAGCTTTTTGGGGGCCAGGAGTGCGAGACTGACTTGACGGTCATCAGGCAACGCTGGGCCTCCGCCAGAACTTATGTGCGGCGTGCAGGTCACACTTACCTCTTCTGGCGTGAGGCATGGCCCCATGCATGCAGCCCTGATGCGCCCGCGTAGAATTCCATGACAAAACTGATACACCACCACGAACCTGTTAGTTGCCGCTGATTTTTAAGCCTAAGTTGCTTTCTGTTTCAAGGACGTTCGCGCGGCTTCTCTACTGGTGTTTCTGCTCGCAAAAAGCTAACTCGCCGGGGGGGGGTTATGGCCATGGTGGGGCATCTATTTCTGTGCGATGCGAGACCGCTCTGTCTGCTAACTGCCCCGGCCTCGGGCGGCAAAGTGCTCCTGGCCTCTCCAGCCACACCGATCGACAGCTGTGTTTGGGCATGCAGATAATGAATAATTTCATCTGCTTTGCGACGTCGTCAGGGCGGCCACGAGAGCGCTTCCTAAAACAAGCTGCGTGACCCTTCAAGATCATCGTGACCACTCTCGCACGGCATCTTTTGGAATCTCTCGGCAGGTGGCGACGTGGAGCGATTTGTGGACGCCGTGTTGCGGGAAGACTCCACATTTCTTTCAGCTGTCAGACACGTCCCAGCAAACTCGGGAAGAGCGATCTCTCAGGCTTTTCAGCCGCTCAGAAACCAAATTTCTCAACAGAAAGGGGGTCTGCATCATAAACCTTAAACGACCAGGTCCAATGTTTGTGGTACGCTGTCATTTCTGGTGGGGGCCACAAGTATGCATTGATGTGGAAATTCGTAGCTCGAGGAATTTGAGGCGGCTAATCACTGCTTATATCCTGTCCCCGGTTCCTTGCTGGTGGCTTATAATCGCAGTTCTGTATCTAGTGAATATTCTCGAGGCTGCCCGATATGCTAGTTCTGTACCTAGTAGAGAGACTTTCAGAGAACTATCCGAGACATTTAGTTGCGAGTCAAGCACAACTTTCTCCTCCATCAACCTCCGCCAGACCGGAATAGTTGCTCAATGCTTTGCTGGCTGTTCTTGTATGTCGTCTCTAGGTAATGCAGCTTCTTCTCCAGGTTCGATGTATCAGACTTCAGCTCCTCACTCTCTGCTGCCAGCCTCTGCTTCACATCTGCTGAGGGATTCCATACAAACCTAGGTGGGCCCGGTCAGACAAATTGGGACATCTAGTAGCCTGAAGACTAGGCTCACATCTTTCCAACACCTTCGTAGACATTCGTTTCTTCTGGAAGCGACGCAACTTCACTCGACGTCAGCTGTAGGATCCGACCCTCTCGATTCTTTGCTGCAATCTGGGCCTTGACTATGCCAATCTGCTGCTGAGAGAAACTCGCTTTCTGCTCAATCTCCTGCAGCAGCTAAGTAGGAAAATATGGTCAGATGCATATAAGGCGGAACGGTACGGGCCTTTCTGCTCACCTTCTGCAGTGCCTCGTTTGGAATCGACATGTGGACGGGTTACAGGCAGACAGCGAACAAGCTTCGATGATAGATGCCGCAACAAACCAAACGAGGGCCCAAATGCACGGCTTTTCAATCCCAGAGAAGATGTGCTGCAATGTGATTGGATTTCGAAACCCGGTTGCGGGCAATAAAAGGTGCACTGGGCGCGCCAAGCTGCTTCGGCAAGAATTACGAGAGAGTGGCATAAAGAAGCGGTTTCTTTTCACATGAACTACTTCCACTTCCCGTCAAGCTTCTAAGTTGCCTGACTATCACTTATTGCTGCACTTTAGGAATAGAATGGCTTACTGAAGTGCGTCTGCCACTCCAGCATCCATACTTCCGCCCGTTCCCGGTCTTCGCAGCAGCTTACTCTCCAGAACGCGACGTTGACTCAATTCTGTTTCCCGAACTTACTTCTTGATATAGCATGGCAGAAAGTGTATTATCATGGCTTCCGTCCATACCCTATCCTCCATCAAGGGAAGGACGGTGGTCTCCGGTGACATCAACGTTAAATTGGTGTGAAGAGGTACACTTCCGTTCAATCAATCTCATTTATGTGCGCGCATTCTAACCGCAGTTAGGATTATTATGCGACTATCTACTCCGCCGAAATCGTAAATACCCTTACAAATCTCTTATTCATGTATCTTGCTATCAAGGGCATCAACAATTGCTTGAAAAACGGGCATGATAGAATATTTCTCGTTACGTTCTTTGGATATTTGCTGGTGGGGACTGGGAGCTTTCTTTTCCATACCACTTTAAAATGTACGTTCTCAACTACAATCAACGAGCTACCTCAGCTAGATACATTTCTGATATGTTGCGAGACTATAGACCCGATGCAGCTTGTCGACGAATTATCCATGATATACACTACCTGCCTTATGTTTTATGCCACATTCTCCTACGGGAAATCAAAACAGTACTCTATATTTCTGGGCATGTTCCTGGTGTCATTGGCGCTATTTATTACCTTGTACTATCACTACTTACAAGATCCTGCCTTCCACCAAAACATGTACGCACTCTTAACAGCAATTGTGTTGTTCCGAAGCATATGGATTATGGAAGTAAACATAAGACCTTCTTTCCGCGCAAAGGAGAGGGCTCGCACAGAACCTCATCAAAACGGAGCTGTCAAAAGGGAGCATGACAGACAAGACCAGAGGGACAAGGACATTATAAGTAAAATGTGGAAGATGATAGCATGTGGCTTGAGCATTTTCTTGGGTGGGTTTGCTATCTGGACACTGGACAATGAGTTCTGCCCCACGATAAGGCGTTGGAGACGGCAGGTGGGCCTGCCATGGGGAATTCTTCTTGAGGGCCATGGCTGGTGGTGAGTTCTTTCTTCCTGCCTTTAGTAGGTTCTCCTATTGACTGTAACACGAAGGCATCTCATGACGGGCATTGGCGCATACTTCTATATCATGTGGGGTATTTGGCTTCGTCATTGCTTGAACTACAGACAGGACGATTACGAAATGATATGGCCCCATCTGTTATCACTACCAGTAGTAGTAAAACGAGAAAATTTCTCTAGCAAAGTGCAAAATGGGTCGGCCAAGAAGAGTTTATAGGATTAATTTAAATGCTGCATACCACCCGGCGTGGTGGTTCGGTATGCAGAGAAGAACCAGATTGTATTTGCTTGGTGAGTTACGAAACGATGTATAGCACCTCACAGTCCTTTTCTACGGATTCCTGTCTTAGCCTAGAGACCTTGTCCAATAGAATAGAGCATTGCCAATGCTGGCATAGGCTTTGTTGTTTGAATAAGAGGTTCCTTAACATCTCAGAAGCAGTTTGAGCACATAAGTATCTCTACTTGTACCCATTAATTCACGGTTGTAGTTCCCCAAAAATTAAACGGGTACCTGTTGCTGTGTATTTCACGACCCCGACGTGACCAAATTGGGATTGGCGTGCACGGTGTCAATGTGTTTTGACTTGACCCTTGAAAAAGGCCGAGCGTCCTGCCCACAACATCCCTCTTCACACCGCCGCTCCACGACCTCTCATCTTCTCCACCCCATCCACTCAACAGCTTTCTTGACCAGCTTCCTCGTCATCCTCAGCTCCCGAATACACCATTAGAAAACACTTCCCTCAATCAAAATGCGCGAAATTGTACGTTTCCACGTCCACAACAATCCGTGTTTTCGCGTGTCCCCTGATTGCCCCGCGTTGGCTCAGGCACCACAACAACATGGAGAGAACAGTAACTAACTTGGAATTTTGGTGCATATAGGTCCACCTTCAGACTGGCCAATGTGTAAGGATTCCCAGGCTTAATCTTGTACTCAGAGCACTGACTATTCGCAGGGCAACCAAATTGGCGCTGCCTTCTGGTGTGTACTCATTCAATACTCACAGCAAGATTTACCATTTATACTAATCTTGCTTGAACAATTAGGCAAACGATCTCTGGCGAGCACGGTCTTGATGGCTCTGGCGTGTAAGTTAGATGAAATTTTTGCAGCCCAACAATTTTCTAAGCAAAATTCTCGCTCATGATGTGCAGTTACAACGGTACCTCTGACCTTCAACTGGAGCGAATGAACGTCTACTTCAATGAGGTATGTTTGTCCTGAATTCCAGCTGTAAATTTCACATCATTCTAACCTCGACAGGCGTCTGGCAACAAATTCGTTCCTCGTGCAGTCCTTGTTGACTTGGAGCCTGGCACCATGGACGCGGTTCGCGCCGGTCCTTTTGGTCAGCTTTTCCGCCCTGACAACTTCGTTTTCGGGCAATCCGGTGCCGGTAACAACTGGGCAAAGGGTCATTACACTGAAGGTGCGGAATTGGTGGACCAGGTCCTTGATGTAGTGCGTCGTGAGGCCGAAGGCTGCGACTGTCTACAAGGTTTCCAGATCACTCACTCTCTTGGTGGTGGTACTGGTGCCGGTATGGGTACCCTGCTGATCTCCAAAATCCGGGAGGAGTTTCCAGACCGCATGATGGCTACTTTCTCCGTCGTGCCTTCTCCCAAGGTCTCGGATACCGTTGTTGAACCGTACAACGCTACCCTCTCCGTGCACCAATTGGTCGAGAACTCTGATGAGACCTTCTGTATCGACAACGAGGTATGTATCTCCTGAGAAATTATTAGTTACATGCTAATCAGATTAGGCTCTTTATGACATTTGCATGAGGACCCTCAAGCTTAACAATCCATCGTACGGTGATCTCAACCACCTCGTCTCAGCAGTTATGTCTGGTGTCACCACCTGCCTGCGGTTCCCCGGTCAGCTCAACTCCGATCTCCGGAAATTGGCTGTCAACATGGTTCCATTCCCTCGTCTCCACTTCTTCATGGTCGGCTTTGCTCCTCTTACAAGCCGTGGCGCACACTCTTTCCGTGCTGTGACCGTGCCAGAGTTGACTCAGCAGATGTTCGACCCCAAGAACATGATGGCTGCTTCTGACTTCAGGAACGGTCGCTACCTGACCTGCTCTGCCATCTTGTAAGTTTGCAGCCACTCCAAGGCCTACCGCTTCTAGAAAATACTAATATTATTTTCACAGCCGAGGCAAGGTCTCCATGAAGGAGGTCGAAGACCAGATGCGCAACGTCCAGAACAAGAACTCCTCTTACTTCGTCGAGTGGATCCCTAATAACGTTCAAACCGCTCTCTGCTCCATTCCCCCACGCGGCCTTAAGATGTCGTCCACTTTTGTTGGTAACTCGACCTCCATCCAAGAGCTCTTCAAGCGTGTTGGTGACCAGTTCACTGCTATGTTCCGTCGCAAGGCCTTCTTGCATTGGTACACTGGTGAGGGTATGGACGAGATGGAGTTTACCGAGGCTGAGAGCAACATGAATGATTTGGTCTCTGAGTACCAGCAATACCAGGAGGCTTCAGTCTCTGAGGGTGAGGAGGAGTATGATGAGGAGGCCCCTGAGGAGCAGGAGTAGGATGTTTATTGCCGATTATTGGAGGTTAGATTATGGTGAAGGCCATTGGTCTATAGTTGTTTTTTACTACTATTCGTCTCTATGCTTCAAGTAGTCTGTTTAGGCAGATTCTTCTTGTAGTTGGAAGAAAGACGTCGTTAATATCCTCTCCCACTATAGGATGGTTAGACTAACAGCCTGACTCACTCCAAGCAACTTTGGCGATGGATTTTTGTTAATCAAGAGATTATTTGTTGACTAGCTTTTGTGAACAAAAGTAAAACGTTCCTAGCCTTTGCTAAAGTAACACATGAACTTAAATGCGACTTTTACATCCCCAAAATGCGGAGGCAGTTGAATACCCGCAACGCCACCGCTACCATGATATGTTGAATGAAAACACATCTAAAACGTATGCCACCATGCTCCGTTATGCTCCCAACAGACTCCTCAACCCCCTGTATCTCATATAGAACCTACCATGCCCTATATGATGCAAGCTCTATTAAGACTACGTCGTCTTTTTTCCAGCCCTCCTCTCCCGCTCTCTCTTCGCATATATCTCCGTTGTGAAAGGACTGCACACGCACATATGTCAGCAAGGCTCCTCACCCAAAACCAGAAGAGAAAAAAAGGGAACAGCTCACTCCTCGTACGTCCTGGCGACCGCATACGCGACCGCGACCAGCCCCGTCAGCACCAGCCCCGCCGGCCTCCCGCTCCACAGCGCGGTGCCCAGGAAGCTGAGCGTGCTGCCGTGGTACATGGGCGCCGCCGTGACGTTGAACGGGAAGCTGGTCACCGGCGCGTCCATCAGGATCCCGAAGTAGTCGCCCAGGTACGTGCCGGTCAGCCCCAGCGCCCACATGGACGAGAGCACGAGGACGTTGCCGCTGAGGAAGAGGCCGTAGGATGCTAGGTGCACGGCTGGGTGCTGCAGGAGGGGGTGTGCGGGCTGGGCGCGCAGAGCGCGCTCGTAGCTAAGGAGGGGGGTTGGTTAGCTTGAGAGTTTGCTGGAAAACCAGGCGGGGGCGGGGTGGCAGAGGGCGTGGAAGGGGAAGGTTGTGCGATTCAGTGTTTCGGAGCTTCGTGTGGGGTTTGTTCTGGGGTTGGTCGGAGAGGCTCAAGGCAGCTACGCACAGCACATCTCTGAATATTCCCAGCGAGAAAATTGCCGCGCCGAGGGCGTAGCAGCCGTAGAGTGAGTTCCCTCGGAACAGCTTTGTGAGGGCTTTATTATAGTATTCTATGTTTGACGAGGTTTGCGTCAGAGATGGGATGGAAATTGCTTCTGCCTGCGCCGATCTCATGGTTGGTGTGTACCTTGACGGGCTGCGATACTGCACTCAAATATTAGCTCGGTGCTTCTAAGATAATTTGGGAGGTTATATATACTTCCAGAATGTCGGGTTGAACACAATTGAAGCCGCGGATACTATTGGCGGTCAGAAGCTTGCGGTAGCTGAAACTACGATGAGTTGAGGTACTTACGCCAGAAGCTCGGCTGGCTGAAGTCAATAAGGTTTGACATGGTGTGCATACACTCAAAAAGGGAGAGGAAGGGGTGGTTGTTCACACAATGGCAATGCTAAAGCTGGCAATGTTTGTTTATACGTGGGGACATGGTTTTTGGTGTTGCAAGAGAAGCGAGAGAAGACGTCAGTTGCATGTGGGATCACAAGTTTAGCAGTTTCTAAGAACACAACATATCACATTTATGGAGACTTCATATATCGTTGAGCTCAATCAGATTTATGCTTCAATTTATTGTCTCATTCATGGTATTCCAGTAACGTAGCTTATGGGCTTTTGACGGTTGGGGGGGTTTTGACGGTTTTGAACATCAAAACTAATGCCTCAGAATGCTCAATTGCAGGCATTTTCTTAACAAAAGGTATCACGCAGCATTTCCCAAGGTATATACACTGTCGTACAACCGCAGGTTCCGCAGGGGGCAGTAGTCACTACTGTTGAGTATGCGCGGCTTTATGAGATATATGTTTGCCATTGAGTCACCTGCGCAATGTATTTGGGCCAACGCCGTAAGACTTTGCAGCATCTCCCCGGCTTTTATAGAGGCCATTCTTAAAGCCAGTAATTGCTAACTTAATCCTTTAGTCCGTATTAGGTCCGCGACTCTAGTGGGGCATAGTGGCGTTAATAGTAAATTTCTTAAATATGGATCAAGTATTGAGGAATTCAATGTTTTAATTCTTGAAGCGGCAGTATAAGTCGCTAAGCTTAAACAGGCAAGCGGTAGTAAAACCGTCAAAAGCCCATAAGCTACGTTAGCCTTAGTAGGAATTGATTGCCAGAGCCTAAGAAAAGAGACACTTCAAATACCGTTCGAGGCACATGAAAATGGTCCTCCAAAGCCAGCGGTGTGGTATCCGTCAACGATACTCTGTACAGAAGCCTGAGAGAAAGGGATTAGAGATTTGTCAGTAATGGTAAATGAAGTAGAGCACTTACATATGTACCAGCACTCAAGAAGAAGAGGCCGATGATGCAGAGGATGATGTTAACAACAAATCCAACAAATCCTCTTATTCCCCGCACTTTCCAAAAGTTAGGTCCGTGGTCTGCCCGTCGCATCCTCAAATAGGCAACTCCCCAAAAGATAAACCCAAAGAATGAATCGAACAGCGAGCTCATCAACGAGAGGAGATCAGAAAAGAACGGAATGACCTCAGCGATGATGAAGGCTAGGATCCAAGTGCAGGCCAATATCCCTGCCCACGAGGCCCACCCAACAATGGTGTGGTTACCCATGTGATTGGATCCACTGAATAAGCGGAAGAAGACAAATCTGGCCGATACGGAGGCATATAGTACACCCAAAAAGATCAGGGTCGGGATCATGAAGGAGAAAGAGACCTTCAGATAGACCTCGTTACCAAGAGAACCAAAAGCGGGAGCCGTGTTGTAGTTAGTCCCAGTGTAGGCATATACAATGGATCCAACCAGACTAAAAAGGATAACCTCAGCAATAGTAACAGCCCACAGAGCTTTCGGGAAATCCTTGGGATTCCTCATCTCCGCGATGAAGCTAGGAATCGTGATCTGCCCAATAAAGGTATAGCTGATATTCATGAATGCATTCATACCCGCCACGAATGTTGTGCCTGCAGCAGGGATGGCTAGCACAACAGGTTCTCCGTACTTCGGGTAGCCTTTAGGGTGAGGTTCGACACCAGCAAAAACTGTTGCCAGTAAAACTGAAACAAATGTGAAGAACGCGGAAAACGTAGCAATTCTGGCAAGTGCTGAAAAGGTTCGAGGCATGGAGCAAATAAACGAGACAACTGCCATAATTGCGGAGAATCCGATGGTGCACACGCTGTGGTTCGACATAGTGTTCAGATATTTGGCACCGACCAGGCAGTGGAAGCCCTACAACATCCTTAATTCGACTGATGCAGTGTAAGATATTTTTTGGATAGCCTACCTGGATGAAAGTGTTATTCAGGACGAACATAACAGCCGTGAACCACCACGCCCATTTGCTATTCCAGAACAGCATCTGTCCGATGTCACAGACATCTCTGACTTCTGGATGGCGAAGGCAAAACTCCCTTGCGGTGAATTAGTTTCTCGGTTTTTTTCATTAGATCTTTTTCAATCTTACCAGACAACTAAGGATGTATAGAGCACCAGAGCAGCAACCACAACGGTCAAAATCAGCCCAGGAACGAGACCCAAGACTGAGTAGGAATAAGGGAATGACATGATAGCCAAACATATGTATTCAGCAAAAAGTAGGGCGGCGGTCTACATGTTAAATATTAGTGAAATATCACCACAGTCTTGTGGAGCAATGGCGAAATGCGACTCGGCGCACAGTTTGGAATAGAATGTAGTATATTAAGACACACCTTCGGCCAACTGCAACTTCTGTATTTGATTGCGTTTGATGCTTCCATCTCAATCTGCTTTCCCACACTGAAACTGCTATCAGTATCAGAGTCCAAAGGCTTGTCGATGCGGCTCATGCGACGGCCAGTGGGATTTTCTGGATCATGACCAGGACCAGAGAATTGCTTTTCAGACGAATCAGGCTTTTCGCCCTTTACTCCGACATCTAACGCCATTTTATCGAGCGGATGGACTGTTTCAGAGGTGTGTAATAGAAAGGTCTGTGGCTATTGGCTTCTGGCAACATTAACCACCGAATTTGACTTGAGACGGTGAGGAAAATGAGCGCGCAACGAGGGTTTCCACTCGTGTACGGGCTAGTTTGGAATGAAGGGCTGGGACAGGAACGGCTTTGTCGAATAGTCGTAGTGGCGCAAGAATAGATGGGGGAGGCGTAGTGCTTTGTAGAAATTCACGGTCAAGTCTGGCTGAAGGATGGCGTAAACTAGCGTAAGGCAGGATTTGATCGGAGCAAATAAGAGTTAGGCTGAGGGACAGGCGAAAAAGAGCTTGAAGCTACCCCCGAACAAGGTTCCAGCATGGCTCTGGACCTGTGATGGTCGAGCAGCCCGCTTAATGCTCCAAATGGGCAATAAGCTTTCCAGATTAGCAAGAGAAGCATTGCGCCACCCGGACGAAGCTAAGTCCAAGAAGCAGAGCAGATCCCCTGGGTGCAAGAAGAGGCGCTCGTTCCAGAAGCCATGAAGCAACACGGATATCTATCCAAGTCGGTCTCGCCGGCAAAGCGCTTTCATGGCTCCAGGTTATGGAGTTGCACCGCATGTCCCCCGTGCCAAGCTGCAGGATCGCGCCGCATTAGTGCCGCTCGCGAGAGCCCTTAGAGAGGGCTTGAGCAGGGTTCGGCCTCCCTGTGGACGTTCCAACGTGCCGTGTGGCGGCTGCAGCGGATCGGATGGGCGCTGGATGCTCTCCGAGTCCATCTTTCCCCACGTGTTTAGGAAGGCCCTTGGGCTTCCGACAATGCATTGGCAGGGGTGGTAGGGTTGCGTATGGTAGAAACCATTAACTACATGGTCTACCCCAGGTTAGAATGCGGACCTTTTCTTGGGCGGGACGAGGGGATGAGGTCACAACCCAAGATGGTGGCGCTCGCAAGCACAAACCCCGGGACGCTTGACACCAGCCAAGCTCCACATCGCGCCGCATTTGCGCTCCAAGGACGCACACTCCCGCCTTGCACCATCGCACTCGCAAAAGGCATCATTGTTTTCATGGAACTGTTTAGGAAACTGCATCCGTTCAATTTGCTACTGCCACAGCTGAAATTGCCTTCCTCCCTTCTGCTTCAAGAAAGTTTCTCCGCACGGACTTTTTGGACTGGTCTTGGCGCTGTCATCGTGCGGATTTGCCATCTTATGTACTCGACTTACTTGCTGCGTGCCATACACAACTGTACTCGACAGGCGCCAAATCTTACTGTTTCACAGCATGAGCGGATTCGAGACATGGTCCTCAGTAAGTCACTCCGTAATGCCCAAATGGCCAAGATTGCCCGTTGCAGCATGCGCTCGATTCGCACGATTCGAACGAACCTTCGATGCTTTGGGACCACCAAGGCGCCCCCGAACAGGGTCGGAAGGCCCAGAAGCATCACACCTCCCATGTTGAGTGCATTGTGTGACCGCCTGATCGAAAAACCCCACATGTACCGAGACGAGACGGCCCTGTTCCTCTGGGACGAATTCGATGTCCAAGTAACCAGTTCCAGTATCCGCAGGGCGTCGGGATGCTGGTCCAAGAAAATCGCACGCCGCGCTGCACAGAAACGAAACGCAGACTTACGAAACTTTTACCTCTACAACTTATCGGAGTTCCGCTCATACCATCTGTTTACATTGCTTATGCAGCTTAACCGGCCCCGCATTTGTACTAGTTTCACTCTATAAGAAAGCATATTTCTAGGGTCTTTATTTATCTTATATACTAAATATTCTCTTCCCAAATGTCTTAGGGAGAGCTGCGTAACCCATAAAATAAGGTAGTCCGTAGTGCCCGCGCTAACTCCTAGCTCATCCTCAAAATGGCTCCAAAGACGCGGGCGATGACTGCAGAGAGGAAGAAAGGGAAGAGAAAGAAAAAGAAACAGACCTCTTTTACGGACGACCCGAATCCTTTCTCCCCGCTGTCACAGCCTCCTTTGCAGCCTTCTTTACACTCTCATTCTCCAACTCCACACTACCCCCTGAATCGCCGCTCTCGCCATGCCCAGCTGCGTCTCCTCCACCAATACCTTCGCCTTCGCCCTGGCCATCAACCCTAGCCTCTAGTTTTAAGACGATATCCTCCCATATAAGCTCGTATACCAATAACTGGCCCCATCAAAATCTCTTCCCAATAAAACTTGCCGCCGCCGGCTTCCACCGTACCTTCGGTAAAGGGAAAGATAGGGTAGAATGCGCTTTCTGTAGTGTACAGATCTATGACTGGGACGGCATAGACTGCCCTATTGAAGAACTAATGTTGGACTATGTGGACGACTGCTCGTGGGCCAGGACTTAGAGCCGACTTCTAGTGAAAGGCTTGCTGGTAAGACTGGAAGGGGCTTGTCAAGGCCAGGGATCATATCAAGGACTGAACGGTTTTGTTTTTCTCTGGACTTCTTGCGGCGTCGTGCCATGAGCGATTCATGACAGGCCATGCAGGAGATGCCCAGAGGTGTACGAGCGTAACGCAAGTTCTCGATTTTCCGTTTACAGTTCCGGCATCTGAAGCAGTTTGCACAATATGTCTGGTCCCCAGTTAAAATCGCCAGCCCTTCAATCTTATTACCACAGGCATCGCAGCAATTATTGCATATTAGCGAGCCGTTGGCGAAAAGCCGCACATGCGAGTTCGAGTCGAGAAGGGTGCCGCAGGTGTTGCAGCGGAAGCAGTCCAGATGCCACCGGTTTCCACCTGCAAATACTGTTAGAACAAGCCGTTAACCTTTCATTAGAAAGGTGACTCACCGAATTCGAAAGCCTTCCCTTCTTCTAAGATTTCCAAACAGCCCTTGCAGAAGTACACGACATTATCATCACTATGTCTGTCGTCGTCGAACGGGCTAGAAGCATCATCCTTATCCTGGATGCCTATCGAACCAGCAGTTTCAACGCCGTCAAAATCCAGGTAGGCAGGGCCGTTCGCCCACAGCTCCTTCTCAGGGGCCGCGTCCGTTTGCATGCCTAAGGGGCTGCTGGCAGGTTGGTCGGAAGTGTCTCCTTGCAGCAGAGCCGAGTGTATTTTATCTTGGAACGAAGGGATTGCTCCTCCCATATCCAGGGAGATGCTAGGGACAAGAACGCCAGAATCCTGCAGCGGTCGTGGTGTCGTTGGAGTATCTTCTTCCCCAGCATGTTCCGCTCGCTCTCCAAGTCTTGTGAAAGTGGCAGATAACGCGCCTTTGGGTTGTGGGGGCTTAATTTCAACGACGGACTGACTGTTTGTCCATAGGGCGGCAGGCTCTGACGGTTGGGGAACTTTAGTATCGCCGAATAAGTAATGCTCTTGATTTATAATATCGCCCGGATAGAGTGGCAATGCCACGACAGAAATAACGGAGATATCCGCGAGGGAAATCCCGGAAAAGGTTGACCAAGCGTTTGTTCTAATAGCAGAGCTGACAAAGGAGCGGTCGCAGCAGTCATTCCTTGCCATTCTGTAAACACGGGAAGACTCTAGATCAGCATCGAATGCAAAGCGAACCCTGACCACCTCAATGATAGATGTGCGTTTATTATTCGATGGCCGCGCTGCTGTGATTGTCTCATTGTCTTCTTGCGACATAAGGCTTAGATCGTTAAATTTCTTGGTTATTGTACTTCGTGCGTCAAAGGCGTCTTCCAGATTCTTCAATCGCTTGCACAGTTCCTGGTTGCTTTTTAGAAGCTGCTCCACCAGCGATTCTAGCGATTCTTGTAATCGACTGGCTTCTGCATCTGATGCGCTACGGATATTGGTAAGCTAACCATGTGAGATAATAGGTGATCGATATACCATTGAAGAATATTAAGCATTAGTGAAATTGATGCTTTGTGCCTCTGCAACCTCTCAACCATCTTTAAGCAATTATCCTCAATACGCGTCCATTTTAATCGAGTTCTAAGAGGAAACTTTTGCCCTTTAGACACCGCTAACGGGGTGATAATCGTTTCCAGCTCAGAGAAAGTTAGCACAGATTCTGTTAGCGTGACTATAAGCTGATCAAGCTGTATTAGAGCGGCTCGACGCGGTGGTGCCGACGAAAGGTCCGTGAGAAGGGTCTGGAGAGACGAAAGTGCTGCCTGAACTTCATTGATCTCACAAACCAACGCAGCCACGACTTGGGGCGCGTCTTTGGCGGTAGAGATTATAGAACGAAGAAGCTCAGAAAGCTTGCCGGCTGCAGCAAGAATACCGACAATAGATGCCGTGACACTCAACGGATCCATGTTCTAATAGTAACAAAGAAGAAAATACAGAGTAAGATAAACATAAGATGGAACGCTGCCTTGACGGTTTACAGTACTTATCCTAAGCCGAGACTTCGCAACTAGTGCGAGACCTCAGCCTCCACCACCGCGCGAAAATAACAGGGATATTCCCCATGCTAGGCGAACTTCAGCCTTGTGCAAACCCATCTTAGAGAAGAAAAGAACTATAACAAACCAAAGATGTTTTCAGGGGCGCCTACTACTATATAATTCTGAGGAAAGTCAGACCATAAGTCCTGAGGTAGGTAGTAGAGAGCCACAAAGCGGGACGTTAAAGTTTTGAGCGAAATTTGTACTAACCCTAACAGGCTCACCTGTCGTGCTCAGCCTCCCTTTATAAACGGGGTATATACTGACGGGGCGTTTGCCCTTCCCCTAGGAAATTTTTTTTTGCCCTTCTACCTACCTGCTGGGTTTATGCACTCAACGTCCTCTACGCAGAAAAACGGGAGTGGTGCAACGAAGATCGTGGCTTCTATTGGTCAGAATTTCGCTTATTTTCCGGTAAACGAATACCTTTCTCTGTGCGGAGGACGGCCTAGAAAGAGATTTTTCCTTCCTTTTTAGGACGGAGGTCAGTCCCCCCAACTAAATGGGGGATAACACGCTGAAGTTACAGGGGCTCTGTCCCCTAAGCACGAGTCCGGCTGTGACAAGCGGGTTGGGTTCAGGTCTCCCTTGGGAGTGACTCCCATACAAATTGCTCGGCTGCACCGTGATCGGAGATATCAGATCCTGCCAGCGTACGCACAGGATGGCATCGTCCTAGCACACGTATTTCAGGGATCAACTGACAATACCGTGTTTGAGAGCAGCTTCTGCCTCACTGTGGCAGGTGGCCCGAGCCAAAATCAATTCTCGTAATGGACAATGCTTCATTCCATCGCTCGGACCGAATCGAGCAACTATGCACCGAGGCTGGAGTAAAGTTACTCTACCTACCGCCTTACTCACCAGACTTGAATCCAATCGAGGAGTTCTTCCGGAACTGAAAGCTTTCATCAAACGAAACTGGCATCTTTATGCAGATCTCCCCCAACAAGATTTTCAGGTATTCTTGGAGTCTGTGTGGGCCGAGATAGGATCCGTATTAGACGTTAATCAAAGATCAATATATATATATTATAGTCTTATATTTATAATAAAAGGGGGGAGATAGCGTTGGAAAAGGTAAGTGTTTCTCTAAAATTTCTAACTCAGAAACTTTTTGGACGAGTTTTAGATAAACACGACCGACTGCCTATATCTGATATTTTATATGATATAGCTACGATGTCGTTATTTTAATATAATAGATAGAGAAGCTAAAGAGCTCCTACCTTGTAGGGTTTTTATAATAACTAGACTTTATAAAGGAGTCGAGATACAGCAGTGAAAAGGTGATTTTTGGTATATTTTGATGCCCTGTTACCACCAAACGACGCCCATAAGCTCTCAGACCCTCGGTGGAGAATTCGTTGGTGATAAGGAGCAGTATTCCCGCACGTGCGCGTAGTGCATGTACCAACGGTCCACCAGGGGTTTGATTTATGACTTTTGACAAAAAGTTGATTCTACAAGTATGGTCTGAGGGACTTTTCCAGACTTTGCTGAGCGACGCGACTTATTTTATATGTAGGGCAGTCACCTTCTTTAACGAAATTGTTAAAGCTACCCACGTAAGGCCTAGGGCTGCATGTAAGCTTAAAATAATCGCAAGAGCCAGATCTACTAACGATGGATTTTTAGCTCTTGTACGCATGCTCGTTACGATATCACAGCTAAGTCTGTAAATCCTTAATAACGACTTTTTTTTTTTTGGCGAAAATAAGCACAGCTCTAGGGGGTTATAGACTAATTTAGACCCGATATTTAATAAAATATCGGGTCGTCTCTCTAATCAATGAACTTTTAGTGGTATTTTAAGCCGTTGTGGTTGAGCAATTCAACCGCGAATATAGGAAAATTATAAAAAGCGTTGCTCCGCTTATACAAAGATTGGAAAAGTGCCTCAGACGTGATTCCGGCGGTGCAGCACAAATGTAGTTAGTCAGCTTGCGGACCGATTGAAAATCCGCACCAACGGAATCACGTCTGGGCAGGCTGGCGAGTTGCCGACCAATTGAATTCTACCTCCTCGATTCGACCATCGGTCCTTCAACAGCCTCCTCGTCGTCACATAGACCACGGATAGCAGGATAGATCGGATAGATGCTGAGATGGCTTCTTGCGCGCCGTTGAGGATCCTCTCTCTCGGTAAGGCTCTGTGGCCCAAGCCTCGTCGGTCGCGCTGACACGCTTTGAGATGGAGGCGGCATCCGCGGCATATCAAGCCTCCTCATTCTAGAGGACATTATGGAGAAGATCCGCGATGCCAGTGGTCTTGACCACGTCCCGCGGCCATGCGAACACTTCGATTTGATCGGCGGCACAAGCACGGGAGGGTAAGGTCAAATGTCCCTCGGTCTAGATTCCTTACTGACGGACTCTAGAATTATCGCGATCATGCTCGGGAGGTTAGGGATGACCGTCAATGAGTGTATACAAGCGTACAGAAAAGTCGCCCAGCAGGCCTTCACCCCGAAAAGGACCAATATTCTTCCCGCCTCGCCCACCGGCGCCTTCTCTGCCAAAGCGCTCGAGGCTGCTATCAAACAGACGGTCAGGGAGTTCTGCGTGGAATCAGAATGTGTCGCCCGACGGAGCCGAGGCCGCTCAACGGCCAGGACGTGCCCACATAGTGAGATGGAGTTCCGCAATAGGTCATGCACCAAGACGTATGCTCCCGGGTGAGGTGGATTAGGGTATGGGGCAAAAGGCGGCTGAAAGGCGGCTGACATCTCACAGCGTTGTCCTAGCTATCACGAAGGGTAATATTGACGCGCGGCCGACCCTCTTCACAACATACAACACGTCTGCTAGCTTCCATGGCTGTGCCATTTGGCAGGTCGCGCGAGCGACCTCGGCGGCAACGACCTTCTTCAAATCCATCACAGTCGGCCGGGACGGGATCGAGTTTATCGACGCCGGTTTCGGGTACAACAACCCATGCGAAATCCTTATCGAGGAGGCCCGGCGACAGTTTCCCGGGTATAGACAGATGCGAGTCCTCAGCATTGGCACCGGGCTTGGAGACGTTGTCACTATTGATAACAGGCGACTTTCTATCATTAATGGACTAAAGGGAATGGCCACGACCTCTAAGAAGGTAGCAGCAAGACTTGACGGCCAATACGGTGATAGCGGCCAGTACTACAGGTTCAACGTCGATCAGGGCCTGCAAGATGTCACGTTATCCGATTGGGAGAAGGCCAGTAAGATCTCGTCGCATACCCATAACTATCTAAGCGAGAACCAGAGGACGATCAAGAAGTTTGTGGGTGGCTTTGCCAGTATCGCCCAGGCCGAGGAGAGATATAACGGCGAGACGTCACTGACCATACGTAGTGGGGCGGTTGATGAAGATGGAAGCAGGCCTCAGGATATGCCGTCGACAGCATCCCGTGTTGAAACACAGATGGCGGCGGCGGCGGGTGAACTCGGCGGAGCACCTAGTAGTTAGTGTAGGAGGGCTGTACTGTGCTGCGTGATGGCTGCTGACACTACCGCAGACCATGCCTGTCTACCCTACCACTACATCCCGCTCCCGAAGAACAAGCGCTTCGTCGGACGAGACGAGACGTTAAGCGCGGTCGAACAGATGTTTTTCACACAGGAGTGTCAAAAAGTCGCCGTTACGGGGCTGGGAGGCGTTGGCAAGACCCAGGTCGCTCTCAGATTTGCATACTGGATGAAGGAGAACAAGCCAGAGTACTCGATCTTCTGGGTGCCGGCCTTGAGTGACGAGGGCTTCGAGCAGGCGTGCACGGAGATAGCGAAGGAGCTTGCCATTGCTAAGGAGGATGAGGATGCCAAGGAGTCGGTCCGACGGTACCTAAGCTCGGCGGTGGCTGGCCCATGGCTTCTCGTTGTGGACAATGCGGACGACATGGATATGCTTTTCGGGAGTTCTGACGTGAGAGGCGGGATAAACCATTCTCTGCCGGGGAGTGAGAAGGGCGTGATCCTGTTTACGACGCGTTCGAGAGAAGTGGCTGTGTCGGTGGCGGGAAGCGACGTGGTTGAGCTACACGAGATGGACGAGCAGGAGGCGATAAGATATTTAGAGAAGTCGCTGATTCGGAAGGACCTGCTTCGTGATCATGCGACGGTGACCGAGCTGCTAGGCGAGCTCACGTGCCTTCCCTTGGCCATCACGCAGGCGGCGGCCTACTTGAACACAAAACAAGTGCCTATTGCAGAATACCTGGAATTGCTACGAGGGACAGAGCAGGACATAACTGGTCTGATGAGCAAAGAATTCTATGATCACACTCGATACAGAGGCTCGCAGAACGCCGTAGCGACCACATGGCTCGTCTCGTTCGACCAAATCCGCAAGACTGATAGCGGTGTTGCCGAGCTGCTGTCATTCATGTCCCGCATCGAGCCTAAAGCTATACCGCAGTCGATCCTACCGTGCCTACAGTCAAATCAGCAAATGGTAGATGCAATTGGCACACTCTGTGCGTACGCTTTTGTGACCAGACGAGGGGACAGCAAGATATTCGACATGCATAGCCTGGTGCACTTAGCGACGCGGATATGGATTCAGAGGCATGAGATTACGATGCAGACAACAGAGAAGGCAACTCGACATCTTGCAGAGGTGTTTCCGTCGGACGATTATGCAAATCGCGACTTATGGAGAGAGTACCTACCTCATACTCTCCGGCTGCTTCAAGGGAGGGAAGGTATTGAGATGGAGGAGAGGCATAATCTGAGTTTCTGGGTTGGACGATGTCTTAGCGTGGATGGACGGATCAAGGAAGCTGTGAGGTGTTTAGAGGAGGCTTACGAATGGAGGAAGGACCACTTTCCAGAAGACCACCCTCATCGACTGTTGTCACAGCGTACACTCGCTGGCGCCTACCGAGCGGACAGACAGGTCAACGAGGCGGTCGAGCTGCTGGAGCACATCGTAGCGGTTGAAGAGAGGACACTCGCCGAAGAGCACCTTGATCGACTGGCGTCGCAGCATGAACTCGCTGTCACCTACCGAGCGGACGGGCAGGTTAATAAGGCGGTCGAGCTGCTAGAGCACGTCGTAGCGGTTGAAGAGAGGACGCTCGCCGAAGAGCACCCTAATCAACTGGCGTCGCAGCATGAACTCGCCAGCGCCTACCGAGCGGACGGGCAGATTAATAAGGCGGTCGAGCTGCTAGAGCACGTCGTAGCGGTTGAAGAGAGGACGCTCGCCGAAGAGCACCCGTCTCGGCTTGTATCACTGGATAACGTATTTCATCCCCAGTGGCCCACTCCATAAACTTATCTTAAATATCTTAACAACGGCTTAATAATAAATTATAAAAATTTAAACTTAGACTCTTTTATTTATTTTAAGACCTCTATTAAAGTTTTAAAGCAATTTAATAAGTGGTTTTAAAATATAATAATTAAGCTTAAAATTAAGAGCTAAATCTTAAATATATTAATAATAGCTAAACTAATTACTCTAAAATTTTAATAGAGGTCTTAAAATAAGCATAAGAGGCCAATTATAAATTTTTATAATTTATTATTAAGCCATTGTTAAGATATTAAAGATAAGTTTATGGAGTGGTCCACTTGGGGGTGATATACGTTATACTCTTGTATATGTACGAACTATAAGCAGCTAGTAGGGATGCTGTTATCTAACTAGTGGTATTATATATATAACTGTCGGATATAGGAATTACTAGTTTGGACCTTCTGAAACTAAAACACGAGTACTAACCGCTTTGTGGCGGCTCATCTACTACCTGCAAGCTCGCCAACTACATCCTGCATTTTCCTAAAGTACACGATCCCGCTTCACCACGTTCATTATTTACGTAGGCACAGCAATATCCGTCTAGCATTGCGGCATCTCTACGGAGTGCGCTAAAGACTTTCTTCCGCTAGGAATATCTCATCAACCCTATGTCTCTTGCTTAGCACTACCTCCCTTTTTCTTTTAGATTTGCCTGCTTATCTGTCTTCCTATACTCCTCTCCTTTACAACCCAATTCTAGAGTATTCCATACGCCGCCAGCAAAGATGAACATTCGAAGGGCCATTCGCCGAGTTTCAACTACTGAATGTAGATTTTGGGTGAGCATCTGAAGTACTTCAGAGCCAAGCATAGAGGAAAATTCCTATGGTTTTCTTGGTCATCTGAAGCCATTCACAAGGGCACAACTATGACGCCGAATCTCGCGTGCACGCCTCAATAACGCGTACAATCAGTAACACGGCGCCTCTCTATATACAATTATTTACTAGGCATCCAAGGTATACATTCGTAACTCAGAAGCTCAATACCCACCCAAGCGCTATTACTTCCGCTCTTCCAAAGCCTGGAAGTGTTGGCTTTGCCGGTGGAGAGTGCAAGCACGTTTGTTGCCGCCATCAAATATCATACTCACTTAACATGAGAGATTTGCTGCTGCTTGAGAATAGTTACTAAGGCCTCCCATTTCTTACTGCTGACGTGAGCCGGCGTCTGATCCAGTAAACCCACCGCTCACCATCTACACCAGACCTTGATGCCTATAAATAAAGGTTCTAAGCAATTTTCTTATCCCGTTTACCTGTGTAAAACCCAAAAAACCGATCGAGTTCGTCTTATTGGTTCACTTTCATTCAGATATATTCTACTTGTTTTGGATTCCTGTTACCATGACTAATACGGATTCCATCCAATCTTTCTTCTCGCCTTCGTGCGAAGTCAAAATACCGGAGCCCACCACAGAGCTTCATAGCGTTGTCTCTCGATGGTCCGATTCTGGCGTCGATTTACCAGCGGCTGTTGTAGTCCCCTCCACTGAGGATGATATCATTGCGGCAATCCGCCTCGCTGAAGCAAAAGGCTTCCGCGTTATCCCGGGCAGTGGCGGCCACGGTTCCTTCGTACCTATCGATGGCAAAACCGTCTATCTAGATCTGAAGATGCTTAGGACTGTCTCAGTGGATAAATCAAACGACTCGGTCATCATTGCAGGTGGCGCATTGGCCGCAGATGTGCTAAAGGCATGCGTTGCCGAAGGCTATTATACACGTTAGCATCACAAAGTATCAATCCACCGCTTACGCGTATACTGACACTAAAGCAGTCTTCCCTAATTCCAATGCCGTCGGCATGATCGGCGCCTTCCTCGGCGGCGCGTCAAGTGCATTCAACGGCATCCACGGGTTCGGGATTGACAACGTGCTTGCAATCAGGCTGATCACAGCCTCTGGGAGCATTTTGACGCTGACTCCCTCCTCTACCGGCGAGGAGGCCAGCCTATTCAACACGCTCTGCGGTGCTGGGCACGGTCTCGGCATCATCACCTCTCTAACCCTCACGGCATTTCCCATCTCCGGGCTGCGCCTGACCGACAACAAGATATGGGTCCGCAGGACTATCTTCCCACCAACTGCCATCGCCACCGCCGCCGAGGTATATATGCAGCTACAACCCCCCGCAGGCCCACTAGTACCCGTCCTAGGCTTCGCACGCACCCCGCCGAACAGCCCAGCCAAGGGCGCGCCCATGATCATGGTCAGCCTAGCATACTTCGGGCCGCAGGAGGAAGCCGAGCAAGCCGCAGCCGCGGCGCTGGCGCCGGACGTCGCGGGGCGAGCCATCTCAGCAGAGACGCTGGCGGTGCCGTTCGCCAACATGAACGACGGCGCCGAGGCGTTCAACGGGCACGGCGGGCTCAAGGAGATGTACACGTGCATGCTGGAGTCGCTCTCCGTCGCCAGCATCACCAGGGCGTTTGAGCGCTGGAGGAGGTTCGGCGACGAGGTCGAGGATGCCCGCCCGAGGACGTACGCGGTTGTCGGGAGCTGGAACACGCAGGCGCTTGTGGCGAATGCGGCTGCGGCTGCGAATGCGGCTGCGGGCGCCGGGGGCGCGGACGGCAAGTTCTACCGTTACAGGAGTAGAGGGCTTATCATGCAGACGACGGCGTGGTATGGGAAGCCGGAGACCAAGGCTGCTGCGGACGAGTATGGAAGGGAGACGTTGGAGATTTTCAGGGAGGAAGATGCAAAGAACAAGGTTGCACCGGCGTCGTTTGCGAATAATATTCGCTTTGGCCAGGATTTGGAGGAGGTGTACAGCAAAGATATGATCGGGGAGCTGAAGCGAGTGAGGCAGCTGTGGGATCCGAAGGGCATTTTCTGGAGCCCGGTTGGAGATGACAGGTTTCGATAGTTTAGGTCACAAAGAAGCCGTATATAGTTCGCTGGCTATGCTATCATGGGTTGGACATCCACTGGTTTGACACCCATCTCCTCCAGCATGGGATAGGGCTAACTAATTACAATTGTTCTATACATGTTACCCGCATTAAAGTCATACTGCTTGTTATAGTCTGCTAGTTTACTAAATGATACATAAAAAGAGTGAAATAGGGACATTGCCACCTGTACTCTCTACTCAGCCGCGTCATGGAACAAAACTGTCAATAACGCAATGCAGTATATATTCGGATTGGCATCTCGAACCTACAATGCCTTATCTACATGTCTTGTGGGATTTTAGAAGACACAGGTCCCATGCAACATGGGACAGATGATGATATAAGACGTTGAGCGTCCTAGGAAGTTAATGTAATACCGACAGCGAACATCTTGGGTTCATTTGCCTTTGTTTTATGGTTTGCTCCTGCTGTCCTGGGGTTATCAGAGAGTCAGCAGAACCTGGTTCAAAAATACAGGGAGAATAAGATGAAGAAGAGCCGTTTAGCCCATTCCAGCTCTTGCCCCGACTTCTCTCCCGCGCTACAGTATTTCTTCGACGGAAAAAAAGCCCTCTTTCCCCGCCGAATAAAGGTGCCCTGCTCTTGATCGTAGAGATTATAGATGCCTAGTATAGAAATGCCCGCAATGATATCTGAGCTATCTGAGCTATCTGAAGTATCTAGGCTACATAGGCTGCTGGAGCTACCTGACTATCTAAAGAACGAAAGGCGAGCTTTCTTCTGAATGCTACTGGTCTCCGCTGCAAATAAAAAAGTTACCGCCACTAGCGCATGTTGGAAAAACAAATCCCCCCTCCTATGCTGTTATCTACAGGGTCTATCAATATATCGCTGGCAAAAAAGTAAAAATAAAGAGATGGCCTGGACAAAACGACGGATATGGAAAATGGCAAAAATATAAAGCTCTCATGCAACAACATGGAACTGCAGATAGTCCTCCAAATGCAATTAACTCTGAAATGCAAATGCCCTCCCATAATACCCTCCGGTATCCTTGCTTGCCAAATCCCAGATGAAAAGGGTCAAAAGGCTTCGCAAGCGTCCGTGATGTTGTATCTCCTCCTATTTAACAAATCGTACATTCCGCCTCTTGGAAGGAAACAGTGCTGTGCTGACGAATAAAATCTAGGAAACCACGCTAATATGTGATGCTAGAAAAGGAAATGCGTCTTAGGGGGGACTCATGGTAGTGACTAGACTTTGAATTAGTTGTTGGTGTCGTGATGGCGCAGGCTCCGAATTTGACACCAATAATGGTGGTGATTCGTAGGGAAGAGGACGTGGTAGAAAGTTTTCTCAGTGTGGAGGTTTTGCGATGGTAACTTTCAGCGGTGATAAAGATTGATGTCGAGAGAATCCCACGAGTTGAAAAGTGCAAGGCCCATCTCTTGTTGCAGCCAACCTCATAAATAAAAGCCGAGGTTTAGACGTGTGGTCTTATACTACTTATACTACTGGGCCGCCCTGTCGAGCTCTCGCCTGGTAACATTATGTTGTCCGGGTAGGCCTCGGGAAGCGGGGTAGAGAGAGTCGGTGGAAAGTTGCACTTTTATGGAAGAGATGGTCGCAAAAGTTTGCCAGGGTTGTTTTAACATCGTCTGATCCTTCGCCATGCGCGCCGCTGGGGTGTAGGAAACTCCAGGATCGCCAATCGGGATCGAGACTGGCGGTGCCCCATTCCACTTTGAGCTCCAACAGATCATCTCCGATTTCTGTTTGGAAGGTTTCTTGCGAAGTAAAGGCTAGGGATTCTAGTTTAAGGTCGAGGCTAGAGTTCTGCTCTGTTGTTTTTTGTCTGGTGGATTCGACGAGTGTCGAGACATCTGACCGAGATTGGGAGAATTCATTGTGATAAGAGGGGCAATGCGTGCATGAGAGTATCTCGTGGCCAACATTATTGTGATTTGCGGCAGCTTGAAATTTTTTAGCCATGTTCATGTATACTAGTGACCAATGAAGGGCATTTACTTACGTTCCGGTCCAACCAAGCCATGGAAATAACGATGGGCTTGCCATATGCTGATACAAGCAGAGACAGTTGCTATAACACCAAAAATAACGTTGGTAATAGTATCATTCCACATGCTCGGTGAGCTCCTTTTACTGATAGCTGAGACGGCCGATGCAGTTGCGAGAGAGTTACTGAACTGGCGGGTCACTGCATGGAGAATGGGAGCCATGGGTCATAAAGTGAGAGGAATTAATTAGAGGAATTAATTGAGAGGGAGTAATTGAGAGGGAGTAATTGAGAGGGAGTAATTGAGAGGGAGTAATTGAGAGGGAGTAATTGAGAGGAACTGATTGACAAGAACTGGTTGAAAGGAGCTGATTGAGAGGAACTAAGAGGAAACGAGAGGTGATTGGGACAGATTGAAGAACTGTAGAGAAAGTAGATGCTTGGAGAGGTGATGAAGAATATCTAGCTACACGTATGGCCGGGTCTTCCTGTACGTATGAGTTGTAACTTCAGATTGATGGAATACGACGACATAGGGCTCTTCATCAGCTCAGCCTTAAGCTCTTTGGTTGGATACCCGGTCTCTCATCTGCGACCTGCCCGACCCATGATACGCCATGCAGTGATTGACAGCACATCTTTCGTCAAGCCAAGTGCGCTTCTGCCTAGCTGCAGTCTCCGCGTGTTCGGTGATGTAAACTGGTAAAGAAAGCTTTAGAGCCGAGGGACTGGAGCTGGCCTGCTTACAGCCAGTAAGAGTGATGAGTAGGTTTCCTCAAATCTGCGGCTGAATAGAAAACTAAAATTTTCCAGCGGATAAAGATAGGCTCGCGGATAGTTCTGTCAGATTCATCAATGGTTTGCGTATCCGCCTCATGTTTACTGCTATTGAAGAAAAGCTGAGCGCCCCCCCAATCCGAGGCTTTAGTGTTCGGAGATGTCTACATCCGCGCTGAAGGGATAGGGAGAATATGGAAGCGTCCGGACGAGTGGGTGCGCACAGCTCAGGCGTTCATGCTCCAATGACAGTGGTTGATTCGGGCATCAGGGCCTCTGAAACATTCGCTTAAGACTCCAAAATTTGGGTATGTTTTTGCTGCGCCGGCCTGGTGGCCACGCTGGCCGGACTGGCAGACGACCAGTAAGAACTGGCGAACTACATGCAACTCATAGTTGGACCGCTTCCTGGGCCATGGGACAGGCCACGTCCCCATTCGAAATCCCATCTTGGGGCCAAAATTTTGCGAGTCTTCCTAGTGCCTAAGGAGTTTGACAGCGGGTGGGGAAGTGGCGAAATTGCTTTTTATTAGAATAAGCAATCCGTTGTTCGTGCAGACGGGCCTCACTTTCGAGACCGCTCTTCCAGGAGCTTCCAGCTCTTCCGGTGAATACTTCTGCTAATGGCTCTTTGCTTGCCACTTTAATTCCGCTGTCGACTCATATAATCAATGTGAGAGCGTTTACAATGTTTCCGGATTGAATTGTATTAGAAATCGGTTAATCTGAGGATGGTTTACTGCTGCCACTAGGAGATCGTGATTCTGGCGGAGCCTCCTCGGCTCCGGCGGAATCAGCCTGCCCGAGCTAGCTCATCATATTTCGTTCCTGTATCAGCCCTGTTTAAAACCCTCGTCTCGCAACGATAGGAATCTAAGGCGAGCACTCTTCTGGGTTGGACTTTGGAGAAGGTGTTCAGCGGCTATGCCGTGCTGCAAGCTTACGCGAATGTTTCATAAGGCGGGAATGAGGCGTTTTATCATCTTCTCAATGAGGATCGAATCTCCATGGAGTACTACCAGCGGCTGAAACCCGTTCCTAATGCCATCCCTTCACACAATTTAGGGTTCAACTATTTTGCTTTTTGCTCCAGTTGGCAAGATGCTACGTACTTATCGAATTATCGAATGTTTAGAATATCTTACATAGAAACCGTTCGGGGGGGTGGTATCTACTGTTATATTTTAGCTAAATGTGGAAAGCAGTGCGTTCTTACCGTTTCGTGGCGATGAATTGAAACTCGCACCCGACAAGTTCTCCATGGTCTAGGACACTCCCTCCATATCAAAATTTGACTTTTATGGCTGATATCCATACGGATTCCTTTTATCCAGACAACACTGAGGAAAAAGTCCTTTGTAATATGAGGCCCATAAATGCTACTAGTAAAACATTACCCCATAAATCTAACGTTGACTACTCCACCAAGAAACAGCGGCGCGGAAAGAATTGAGCAACTCATACAACACCGCCAACTCAGCATCATCGTAAACGCAACCTGTAATATGCTACAGGAAGGATCTCTGACCACCACAACCTCCAAGACAATCAATACTCGGCGCTACGTCATCACTAAGCACCTTTTCTCCCCCTTACTTGTGCAACGAACAACCTCAATGAAAGCTCTAATAGGGCGCCACAAAACGGTAGCACGCAGCCGCAAAGACGATGACGCCACACCACAGCTCGCACCCAACCGCGTGTATATTTTCCGACGCTGCCGTAGCCGTAGCCGTTGCCGTCACTTTGCAGTCAGTGCATCAGCATGTTACCAAGGAAGGAATACCCGAGAGCAAAGCAAGGGGAGAGAAGAAACAGAAAACTACATGGGGCAGGCCGTGGTGTGGCATATTAGCGAACGGCGAATAGCGTGCTGGGGACCAGGACGCGGTGATTGGGTAATCAGGCCCTGGAAAAATCCAATCAAGAGTTTCTTTGTAGAGTTGCGGTGGAGGTGCAGAAACGGTCTCCTGTTGAGATGTGCAATTGGCGAAAAGGTCTGAAATCCACACCAACCAATGCTTGAGAGCAGGCAAGCCAAGCAGTGATAGCAGAGCATCTTTGAAAGCCCTCTAGCCGCCTTACAAAGAATGGTAAAGCAGGCTCTCCAAGTTCTTGGAAAGGGCAACCGAGTTTCAGCACAGCCATTTTCATCCCTAAAATCACATCAAGTCACCGCGAACCAATCAAATCTCGAGAACAGCTCGCAGACAAACAAAAAACAAAATTTTCACCAGTCTATCGTTTAAGTTTTGCTCGATTTTTGGTTCGATCAGATGCCAACTAGGGGTACAGCAACCAAACCAAAAGAGTTTCCCATCTCATTCCCCTCCACGCCCAATTACAACCGGCGGGGACGAAGAGGAAAAAAAATACAATTACAATGCTAGTCTGTTTCCGTCCGCCAGCCGTGTGGTGTGCGTTGCACATCACCGTACGCGCTGGCTGCCCTATTGGAAAAGGAAGAAAAGTAGTCTTAACTCAGCTCACCGCTTCCCGCATGCAGAGAACCGAAAATGTCGAGCGGAAGATGGAAAGTTTGTAGAAGAAAGGTGACTAGGAGGAACCGTGGATTTGAGTGAGAGAACGTGTAACAAAGGAGAGAATAATTTAGAATATTGCTCGAAATCATGATGGGTGGATGATGGATGATGGGCGAACATCGCCCGCTAATGGTACAGAAAACGCACTTTAACTTTCCTCGCAACGCAACACAGAATAAAACACGCAAAGTCGTTTTTCCCACCCACCAACGCTTTCCAGACTCAAAGCAAATATATCCCAGTAAAGAGGAAATAAGATGGTGCCACCGACAGCTACTTTTGCGCGTTTTATGCACATTGCAGCCACATAAGGGGAAACAGAGCGCAAACGCTCTCATTATTGTTGCCTCGTATTACCGGCCAACGATCCACGACGACAAAGCCATGTCGCAGATACGTGTGATGACCTGCTGGGTGCTGGCCTTGGCTTCGTCCTGGATGAATCTCATAGCTATGCTCAACTTGTTGATCTCGTCATTAGGATTGTTATTCACGGGCGTCGGTATGTTGTTAGGAAACCCGGGGACGCGGCCGCCTGAAATTCGCGCAATAGCAATGGAGTATAGGACATCTCGGGCTTCGATTTGTTGAAGGAGTCCACGCATGGTTCCGAGGGCACGGTCGACTGCACCAGCAGGAGCAGACTCATTGTCCGCAAACACGACAAAATTGCCCAAATGCTCCCAGAATTCGATTTCCGCCTTCTTCTGCTCGCTGATGCCAACGGGATACGGAAGTTGGAGAAGAGAATTCGAGTCCAGGTTTTGGTTGGTGAGAAGGGCTTCTAGTATATCAAGTCGTGCTCGAACTTCTTTAAGGGATAGGCCATCATCTTCCTCTTTGGCTGGCGTGGTTCCGTTCGTGCCATTTGAGGTAGGGGGTGATTGTCGACAAACGCTTAGCATGTGCCAAATGAGGCGTGCCTCTTGACTAGGTATCCGCGACATGCCGTCGTACATTTGATTGTTGTAGAATTTGCAGGTTTCCACGAAATGGGCAACCTCCTCGTGTAGGGCCTTGTCACCTATCATCCTATTGAGGCCGTTGTCGTTCGTCGCAAACCAGGTAGATTCCAGGATCGCGTCTAGTCCAGGACAGTAATCTTTTGTGTAAACATTGGTGATTTCAGCGTCTAGCTCAGAGGGAATGGGACTTGTCCTTGCGGGCACTTCGGGAGGGTTGTGTCCACCATAGGGAAAGAGGTCATCGATCTTGATCCGCTTTGCTGGATGAGCACGTGTTAGTGGGGGTCTAGTTATAATGATATATGGCTTTGTGTGCTAGAGAAAGGTATGGGTTCTTTATGCGCTCCTACCTTTAAGCGGTTGACCGTCCGATGCAGCAGATGAGTATGGACTCGCACTGCCTAAACCTGCTCTTAGTGCTGGTGGTAATGCTTGTGCGCTATTGTAAGGTGCTGGAGCTCCTTGCATGGCAGCCGGATCAGCAGCAGCCAGAGCTGGATCAATGGCAGAGTTGAACGAATCGTAAGATGGGTGAGGCCCCGGCCCAGACGCAGTAATAGGCGGTGCGTAGCCTGCACTCGCAGCTGGAGCGTAGCCTTGTGGGACGTGAGCGTATGGGACCTGTGCTGGGGGTGCGGAAGCAGGCGTTGAAGTCGCTAATGGAGCAGCGCTTGGTGCGGGTTGTATTTGAGCGGGGCCTGGTTGCTGTTTAAATATAGGGTCATAGCCCATGCACTCGCGCTTGCTCTTTTGGCAGTTTCGGCAGGTAGGATGAGCTTCGTCGCACTAAACGTGAAAGAATGAAGTCAGTGAATTGTATGTAGAGAGACAACATATGCAGTCGAAATTGAGATGTAGGGTAGGTTTGGTTCTCGCTTCTGGCGGTGGCTCGGTTACGGACGACAAACCGCAGTTCTCCTCGAAAGCTTCTACTTCCTCCATCGAGCATTGACAGCCATCGCGAAATCCAACCGGATGAAAGTAGCAAACTCCCAGGGGTAGCCCACCTTTATTCTCCGCTTGCGACACGTCAAACAGCCCGTCTTGGTCCGACGCTTGATCTCCTTCTTGTGTCTCCCTCCCGACATCATCCTCGGCTCTCCTTGTGGAGGTAGTTGGTACCGCATCGCGAGATTGTGTGGTGAGGATGTGATATTCATTTGTTGGCCCGGTGGTGGCAGGGACTGGCCGGGATGGGGAGGATAATACGCGCTCATGGGAGCTACGGGAGGAGGAAGCGGTGAGCCCATCGGCTGTTGGCCGGGCTGCGACTGCGGTAGAGGCTGTCCCTGACTGTCCTGCAAACGTATGGGAGGTAAGTTCAACGAAGGCAGCGACATATTCGAACCGGTTGGCGATGCGCGGTATGGCTCTTGGCCCGACTGGCCCTGAGGCGGAGGATAGGTGTAGGTAGGCTGCATCGACGGTGAGGGATAGGAGTGCGGTGATGGGTAGGAAGTAGGCTGTTGCCTCGACTGTGAATTACTCTGCTCGGCCATGCTAGCTTGGGAGTAATGCGACAATGCAGGAGAGTACGGCGCGCTGCTGTTCGGTGGTTTGTGATAATCGTGTGACATTCACGCCTGGCGGTGAATGGGCCCTGATGGTCCCACCCGGCACGGCGTCGAGACTGCCCTGCCTCGTGTGTAGTCGCACGTAGGTGTAGGTGTCCCCAAAAGGAGCGCGTTTGCTCAGGCGAAGTCTAGGGGAGCGAAGCGAAAAGCTTGACGTGGTTTGGACGGGACGAGGCTCACAGGCGAGAGGGAAGGGAGAAAAGCAAGCGGAAGGCAGGCCGAGACGCAGATGGCGGGAAAACGTAATCGACCGATCGGGATCGGGGCGTCGAGCTAGACAGCCGGCGAAATGGCAGTCCAGGCAATCCAGGGGTTTTTCCTTCGTGTCCTGGGCTGCTGGGGCTGTTTGGGGCTGCTGGGGCTGCCGCTTAATAGGGACCTCGGTTTGAGGCACGGCGGCCGCTGGCGAGGGCGACGACCTGAGCGACGGGTCCAGTGAAACTAAGGAGAGAAAGACGAGGTCAGCAATGCACTCTTTCGGGTGGAGCGCGCAAGCTGGAGGCTCGAGTGCCAGACCGGGCAGGGGGATCGCCAGCGAGCAAAAGTGGCAGTGAAAAGTCGGGCGGGATCATGCGTCAAGAAATGCGAGAAATAAATGCGCTGAAAGGAAGGGTTTGCCTGGTTCCCCCCATTGGCTCTCCCGGCCAATCCCAACGTCAACGCGGAAGGTCAGTGCAGCGGTGCGTTAAAACTGACTGCCTGGTGGCTGTGCGAGGACGGGATGATAAGCGATGAGGGCCATGGAGGACAGGTCGCGTCCGTCCGCCGCGCAGTCACCCACGCCCGAGAGAGAGAGAGAGCGAGAGTGAGGGAGCATAAGGCAGAGGGCGTGGAGAGCAACGCGCAGAGAGTGCAGAGGGAGAGGGAGCCAGCCGCCTGTCTAGCCAGCAGCTCAAAGCGAGTTTGGCGCACAAAGGCAGCAAGGCAGCAAAACAGCAGCTTGAGGAGGTGCGGTCTCGACATACCTTGAAGATGGGTGCGTTTGTGCCTGCAAATAATAATCCGGGGCTTTCTTCGCTTCGCTCGATACTCTTGCTCAAGCGAGCTGCCAGGGGACTCGGGACGGTTCGTCGTTCGCTTTTCGCTTCGCGCTCTGCTGGTCGCTGGACTGCAGGACTGGTACGGTCACGGACTGGTCTGGTGCTGCCCACGCACGAAACGCGATGGAATATGGATCACCGTCTGGTTGCGCTGCTTTGGAATGAGATGAGATGTGGCCCTTGAGGCAGATGAGAAAAATGTCTTCCTCTACTTGGCGCTAGGCCGCTTCCGTCTCTAGACCCCAGCTTAGTCAATATGGAGAACTCTCGATGCGCCTGCACCATGAATATGCCAATAACTAGGAAGGCATGCACCAGGGGAGCAGCCTTCTGCTCCCATCGCCAACACCAATGCACGGGATAGGCCTCCGCGCTGCTCTCGGCTCCTGAAAGGTAGCTCGGCGCTCGCTGGTGGTTCGTTTAGTGCAAGAGGATGAGCAGCATAGCCGTGGATGGGTTAAGCGCAGCGGCATGTGGCCCAATCTGGAATGTCACTGAATCACCCATGACATGATCAGCCCTGGCCATATTACAAAGGTGCATTCGACCTGGCATCCGGCGGCGCGCTGCTCACCATTCGGGAATCTCAGGGTTTACGAAAGGGGGCCGTCTGGTAGTACCAACGGTCTAGCCTGTGTATAAACCCCGACGGAAGATTCGGATAGATTGCTCCCCACGAGCGCGAAAGCACCCCTGGAGTACCTGATCTCACGCGCTGTCTTCTATTCTATAGAGGCATCTCTCCTGCATCTCTCTATCATTCTGGAAGCCGGGTTCGCTCTATACACAGCCTCGCCACGCGTCACCAGTTACAGCACAGAAGCCAAGGCGGAATAGAACAGGGGGATGGGTTGTTTCGCGGCCCGGCTATCCATCGGCCTGCGCATCGGACTCGGTGCCCATCATCGATACTGCTTGTGAGGAGAACTACAGGTGCTGACGAGAGGATATAAATACCGCGGTGCGCTGTTATTTTCGTAATCGTAACAGCGTATTTACCCGTGCTCAGTTCCCGGCTAGGCAGGTCTTGCTGTTGGCATCCCACCCATGGCGTAGATCTGGACGGCCAGGTAGATAGCGAGCATGAGGCAAAAGCCCTTTGGCGCCGATGTTATTTCCGAGATACAGCTTGAGTAGATTGTGCCACATGGACCTGCCCACGGGTGATGGCAGAGGCAGCCGTGAAGTATTGCACAAGCACAAACTGACAGCGGCACGGGCTGCTGGGCCACATGAAACAAGTGACATGAAGCAGTCGCAGGAAAGATTAACCAGGAGAGCAGATAGGACTTCAGTGGAGGCAGGGATGGCTGTGTGCGACTGCATGAGAACAGCCGAAGCAGCCAGAATTCTCTGAGCGGATGATGCACGAGCTGTTCCTATCCACGCCGCGAATCTGCCATCTCCAGCGTCCTCAGGGTGTATCCCTGAAGTGCAGCCGTCATTCCTGCAAGACACACCTTTCTAGAAAGCTTCCAACCGCCGCCAACCGAGCGCCCTCAGGGCCGTTAGCTGTCATCAAAGCATGTGCACAGCGCATAACCCTCCAGCACCGGCGACACTCCTGGATCCTGCATCATCTCATGAAAACGCCTCCACCTGCTGCAGCCAGCTAATCTGCTTCGTCTCAACCTTCGGATACTTGCTCGTTCCATGCTATGGTTGCGACCAAGTACTCTCTCCCTCGCCACAACCGGAAGCATGGGGGCCTGCACGTATCCAGAGTCATTTTGACAGGTAGCACGACCGATGCAGTGTATGGAGCACAAAAACGAGCTCAGCATGACAAATAATCGCCATCTTCGGTGTTCTCCCACGCTGGTGATTTTCGTGGAATCCAAGAACGGAATCGTGAAGCGATGGACTCCACACAGCCAGCCGATCTCATTTCCCCGTCGGGGCAATAAGCAAAGGCTCAAATGCAGGAGCTCCCCACGATGTCCTCGCCTCGGGTAAGGCCGCAAAAGATACTTGGCAATCTATTCGGTTTTCTCTATTCTATCTATGATCCCATACCGTCCAAAGCATATAACCCTAGCGATGATTTTCTATAGTAAAAGCACCAAATTCAGCTTTTCCGGTTGTCGTGGACCGAAATGCTCTGGAGAGGTTTCACATGTCGGCTTGCTCAGGCACGACAGTGTTCAGTTTCCCTTTTTCCAGCGCAGCCCGCACGTTGCCAATATTCCATTCCTCTACAGCCGTTTGGGTCTGAAGAACATTCGGCAGTCAGCAGCGTTCAGTCATCACCTAAATTTCACCTTCCAGCCACCTTCTCGGCTCTGCTCCCGTACATCCGTGACGTAGATCAAGCGAACTTACCTCTACAGTCCAAGTCCCCATATGAGGCAAAAGCATAACATGAGGATTCGCAACCAGGCCCGGATGCACCTTCGGCTCCTCCTCATACACGTCTAAACCGCAAGACCATACATGACCACTATCCAAAGCCTTAACCAATGCATCTTCGTCGATGACGGCCCCTCGAGCAGTATTCACGATTACAACTCCCCTTTTCATCATCTCAAACTCACGAGTGGATATTAAGTGGCGGGTATTTTTCTAGAACATCTGTCAGCCTGGGATGCCCTACTTTATGGTATAACTGTACGCAGTGAGGACAATACGGAGGCCCATTGGGCCGGAAGAACAGAAAGGCGCAGTAAGAGAACAACGCCGCGAACTTACATTCAAGGGGAGATTCAGACTAATGACGTCGCTGGTCGAAAGTAATTCCTCGAAGCTTAGATATTGAGCGCCACCTGCAATCTCATCGCTTAACTTATTACGGTTACAGTAAACTACCTTCATCCCAAACGCCTCTGCCTTCTTCTTAAGATTTCTACCAATCCCACCCATGCCCAATATGCCTAGCGTCTTGCCTTCCGGGTCATGGCCTAGAGGTGGTGGAGGGTGACCCCGCCATCCGCCTTCGCGCAGAGCAATCATAGATGTGTTGAAGCCACGAAGCGCGCCAAGTATGAGGAACATATTGACATCGGCTGTCGCGTCGTCGGCGGCTGTGGGCACATTCGAGACTTTGATGCCACGTTCTGTGCAAGCATAGACGTCCACCTGATCATAACCGGCTCCTGGAAGGATTGATGGTGAGCGCGCTACCCAATTGTTCTAACAAACTAAAATGTGAACACGTGCTTTGACGTCAAACAGGTTGCGGAGGCCCCGAGAGAAGGCAGGCTGCAGCTTGAAATTTCCGCGGAGAATTCACTGGGGTTGTAGAACGGCCAGCCTTGACAGCTTCAGTTACGTCGCCGAAACTTGATTCGCTGAAACCCGCCTCAAATGTGCTCTTGCCAAGGCTAGACGCACGTTCCGAAACTCCAGTCTTCTGTGGTCAAGAAACTGGAGGCGGACGAGGTGAAGGAAATCTTTGATCTAACATAATTGAGCTTCGACTAACCATTGTGACATATAAACTTCAAGCTCTTTGGTAGGACCGCGACCAGCTCCGCATCGAATAGACCAGTTATATCTACGCTCCCAAACGTGCGATATACAGCGACGGTACCCTCCAGCCTCCCACTCCTACACTCTTCTAAAAACTCGGCGCGGCTACGAGCTGCGGGTACAACGATGTCGGCGAGGGGGGAAAGCGATTTCCATGACTCGTGGGCGCTGTGAAAGGTGCAATCCTTGTAAGACCAGTACTCGTATAGAATCCGAACGACGGCCAGGTAAGGGGGAGGCTGGGATACAGTAGGTCGCAATACACAAAGGGCAATAGCCGGTCACGGCATAACTGCCTTGGGAAACGGAACAACGTACTGGTCAATTTCTCCAAGCTGGAGCACTTTGGGCTTTGTCATAGTAAGAGCGGCGGGAATGGGTTGGCGCATGTGGGCTATGTAACAGCGACGGGAGAGGTGAAGGAGGAGAAATGGAAGAAGAGGGAAGCAGTGAGCAGTGAGGCTGGTGATCTAGTTTTTGGGGAATGATGGAATGGTGGTCAAGATAACGGCCTTCTTTTTTCTGAAGACCCTGGTCGGCTTCTGAGGACCCTGGTCGGCTTCTGATGCCCCGCGCCTTGGGCCCGCGAAATGGTCGATGGGCGGCCGACAAAAGGCCCCCCTAGCTCTGGAGTACTTCTCAGATTCTTCGCACAGCCCTTGGACGCAGTTCTGAGCGGTGAGGCCGGATCTCAGCGCCTTGCAGTGGATCAGATAGGAAGACAAGTTTCGAAAGAATCGTGGCACTTTTATACCACATAACGGCGCTCTCGTTATCGCAGCGGGCTTGGCAATGGTATGGAGACATGGACAAGGTGTGCAGTTCCTGGGCTTCGGCTTTGTGTTCGAGGTTCCGTTCCACTGCCGTGGGTCAGCATTAATCGCGGGCAGGCGCCAAAAGACCTCCGTTGATCTTCACCATTTTCCTCTGACTGCCTCCCTCCACTGCCCTCCACGGTCCTCCACTGCCTCCACTATTTCCACTCTCTCCACTCTCTCCGCTCCCTCCACCCTATAAATCACTCTGCGACTGCACATTCCAAATGTCCGTGGGGAAACAGCATGGTAATTTTCCGGAAGCGGTACATTCTTCCGATAACTTCCACCAGCAACAGCAAGGCTTTCGGCCCAATTCGCCCCGCACTTGGCCCCACTAGAATCATTTCAGCTACTCATCATCCCACACGTTGACCACCTGTCGACGGCGCTGCACCCTAAGTCCAGCAATCCTTGAGGTCGAGAAAACGCGGCCGCTAAGCAGCCGAGAAGATTAACGGGTATCTCTATCCAGAAAGCACTCGGAACAAAAACGTGCAACGATGAAGGGTATCCCTAGCCCCTTGATGACATGATTAGATTACCGCCGACATGATTGGAGGCCTCAAGCCTATTGGACAAGCCCTAACCCCCTCCATTCTGTTGGGCTTGCTCCTGCTTCCATTTGTGTGCCATTTGAAGCAGCTTCGACATCTTGGCTGCACTTTCGTCGTCTGCTGGGAACACGTAATCCATATACTCTTCGAATGAGTCGTCGTCCAATTTCCTCCGCTTCTTGACCTTGCGCGGCATTTGTGCATCGACCTTTTCGATGTCCGCAGGAGACCCGTGCGCCGTCTCAAACGACTTCCATGCATTGAGGAGGGCGACTCTCTGCAAACCATAGTTAGATATTGATATTGAATCTGCAAGTCGACAAGAACAAGACCTACCTCTTCCTTGAGATCTTTCTCTTTCATGCTCTTATAAGCCCTTTCAAAGATCTTCCTCGCCCGTGCCTTCGCCTCCTCGCTAACCGGCCTCTCTTCCTCTTCATCGCCTTCTTCGTCATCCTCAGGCACCCCGATTTCGAATTGGGCCCAGCTGATCCAGACCTTGACATGATCAGTCTTTTGTAAGAGCCGTTCGTACAACTGTCTGGTGCGGTCATATTCTCCCTCCTCCTCTTCGAAGTCAATATATGACTTCCAGAGAAGCTCGGGCATATCCAATTGCGGTTGCTCGACAGCCAGCTCAAATATCGCACGTGTTCTGTCTAGGTCGTCGAGCCCACGTTCCAGTTCTGCGAATTTAATCCAAGCCTGACAGTTTGCCGGGTTCCACTCAATATACTTTTCGTAGAGCGTTCGTACCCTCACGAACTCAAAAAGCTTCAGTTCCAGTTCAATATAGCCCTTGAACAGCTTGTCTTTCGGGCACATCCCAAGCGCCCGACCTAGTGTTTTCCTGGCGGCTTGCAGTTGCCCTTGCCGAATCTCGAATTGTGCTGTCATCAACCAGACCTTTGCGAAGGTAAACTTTTTGTGTGGGAGAAGTTTAAGACATTCTTGGTAGATCTGTCTCGTCCTCTCAACGTCCTGGTTCGTCATTTCTTCGTATAAGGCATAGAAAATCCAGAGGTAAATGTACCGTCTCCAGTGGCGCTTCTCTTGTGTCGGCGGTATCTGCGCTATTGCTCGCTCGTATACATCACGTACTCGATCAACATCTCCTGCAGTCTCCTCCTAGTGGGTGTTAGCTACGGATTTAGATGGAAAATTCAGGAGATAGAAACATTAAGGCAACATACCAAGCGAGCGTAGTCAATCCAAGCATCATAATTCTTGGGATTCTCTTTGACTTGTTCCTCATATTGAACTCTCCGCTTAGACAAAATGACATCTTCCACACCATCGCGGTCTCCAAATTGTTTCTCAAAGGCTGTGTAAGCTTTGTGCAGATTTACCGATTTCGAACGTGGCATCCGATCAAGAGCAAACTTATATATGGCCCTTGCTCGTTCGTACTCCTTGAGCCTTGCTTCAAACTTCGCATAAGCCATGAACAGCTTCTCGTCCATAAAGTCGTCTCCTAGAGTTTCTACAGCCATTCCGTAAACTTCTCGGACAAGGTCACTGGTGCCACTCTCTTCTTCGAACCGCGCCCACTTAATCCAATTCTTAGGTTCCGGATGTACTCTGTGGGACGATGTTAGTATATTTTACATAATATTCATCAATAGGGGTACATACGCAGTAAATCGTTCGAATATTGCGCGTGCCCTTTGCATCTCTCCGTATCTCTTCTCCATCTTGATATAGGACGACCATGCTGCCTCGTCTGGCTCCCACGACATCCATCGTTCAAAAATCTGGCGTGCTCCAGCTACATTACCGAGAGTTTCCTCCATATAAACATATTTATACCATAGCTTGTCCACTAAATACATGTTAGCGGATATAACAAGTTAGAAGAGATAGTACTCACCCCGAGGTAAGATAGTAACAGCTCTATCAAATAAATTGCGAGAATGATTTCTAGGGTGCTATTAGCACGCACTATATAACTATTAAAGATATGCATACATGTTACGCGTTCGCATTTCAGATTCCGTATATCTTATCCACAAGACAACGGATGTGGGATCTACATCGAGAGCTCGCTCAAAGATCTGAGGTGCAGTCAGCATGCCAATCTAGAGAGTTGCTGGATAGGGAGGTAATGCATACCGATCTGGCCCTGCGATATTCCTTCTGCTCAAGCTCCCACTGTGCGTACCTATAGATTTTGTCAGAATATCCCCATAACCTAGCAAAATACCCATCCGCAGACTTACCGCATCCAATTGTTCATATTCACTCGATTGCGCCGTACATAGTCTTCGAACTCTTTACGCTTCCTGCCTGCTCTATGTCAGCTCATATTTGAGCTTTTCAAATATTGCCAAAGAGTATCCTACCTTGGTACTCATGAAGCTCCTCAAGATCCGCAAACCTTTGGGTCGGTGCTTGTAAGCCTGGCTCTTGACGATCCACAGCTTCACGCAGCAGCTGCTCCGCACTGATCTGAGTCGGCGCTGCGGCTTTGTTCTTGACCCGGGGAGGGCCTCGTGAAGTCTCCATATCAAAGGTATTATACGTCGAAGCCGAGAAAAGGTTGCAGGGTGTGTTTTCGTTGGAGGTGCGACACGACGAGACTGAGGGCAAGCTTGCAGATAATAGGGAAAACTAGCGAGAGGACCTAGGATCGAATTTGAGTAGCCTTTCGGAAGTGAGCCGAAAGAGACCCAGAGGCGATCTTGAACAGTTCTGGGGTGTGATGTTGACGCTGAGCTTGAAGTGAAGTCTTGAGGATAAATCGCGAGCTTTGAAAATGGAGTGCAGCCTCACCGCCCGGCAGAAATTTTATTGGTTCGGCGCGACATCACCAAGCCTCGATATTGCTCATTTCTTCCACTATGCAAGATCCTCGCCACTAGTTCTCCTTCCCTTAACCTTACTCATAGTCCTCCGTTCCTAGAGTCTGCGACGCTCGATCCAGCATCTCGGTACCTTTTCCTTGCGTCGAATTCCGCGATCTCTCCTTTGATTGCCATCATGGCCACACTAGCAGATGAACTTTTGAACGACTTCGAGGCCTCAGGTTCAGAAGATGAGGCATCCCCACAAAGAGACCTGAATGGCGACCTAGACGAGCTTGCGAGGGACTTTGCAGATGGTTCAGAAAGCGCAGAAGAAGAAGATGAAGACGAGGAACAAACGTTAGCGGATCAGGTTGGATCGTCAAAACAGCACAAAGGTCCAGCCGATATACAAAGCGCGTCCAGTTTACTCTCGAAACTTCGGCCAGTACTACAGGAGATTGCGCATTTCCAGAACCTACCCCAAACGACAAATGAGGGTTCGGTCGAGGAAAATCCAGAATATCAGCTCTTGACCCAGGCCAACACTCTCTCAACCTCCATCGATGGCGAGATTGCAATCGTGCACAAGTTCATACGGGATCACTACTCTGTCCGCTTTCCATACCTCGAGGAGCTCATCAAGAATCCACTAGACTACGCCAAGACTGTTGCTATAATAGGAAATGGACCCATGGAAGATATCAAAGGCATATCCACATCAACCGACAACATCGTCGGCGCGCCTCTAAAATCGATTCTAGACGGGCCCTCCCTCATGGTCGTGACTGTCGAAGCTACGCGCTCCGGTGGCCGAGAACTTACCGAGCCTGAGCTGGCTATCATTCTGAAAGCTTGCAATATGACTCTTCAGCTTGACCGCGCCAAAATGACCCTCACTGACTACGTGCAATCCCGCATGAATATCTTCGCTCCCAACCTTACTATTCTCATCGGTTCTCTTACCGCTGCCCAGCTCCTCAACTACGCCGGAGGCCTCACAGGCCTCGCTAAAACCCCAGCCTGCAATGTTCCCCCTTTAGGCTCTAATAAGGCCTCTGGAACCGGATTTGCGACTAATGTCGGTGTCCGCCACCAAGGCTTCCTCTACCACTCACCCATCATCCAAGGCATCCGCACCGACCTCAAGAGACAAGCCATGCGCATCGTGTCCGCGAAGGTCATCCTCGCCGCACGCGTCGACCGCGTCCACGAATCCCCCGACGGCTCCACCGGCGAGCAGCTGAAAGAAGACTGCATAGCACGGCTAGACAAGCTGACCGAGCCACCGCCGAACAAAGGCGTCCGCGCCCTCCCTGCGCCCGACGACAAGCCCTCGCGCAAGCGCGGCGGCCGGCGCGCGCGGAAAGCCAAGGAGGCAACCGCCATGACGGACCTCCGCAAGGCGCAGAACCGCATGGCGTTCGGGAAAGAGGAGCAGGAGGTCGGGTACGGCACCGGTGATGGCACCAAGGGCCTCGGCATGATCGGCGCGCAGGACTCGGGCCGCATCCGCGCGCAGCAGATCGATCAGCGCACCAAGGCCAAGCTCAGCAAGAAGAACCCCGGCTGGGGCGGCACGGCGTCGAATGTGGGCGGCATGGCGTCCAGTCTGCGCGGGTTCGGGCAGGGGGCGGGGAATGCGAGTGTGTTGCGCGGTCATGGGTTGAGGACTGCGGGCGTGGGCAGTGTGGCGACGGCGGGGACGAGCTCGATTGCGTTTACGCCAGTACAGGGGCTCGAGCTTGTGGATCCGAAGGTTAGGGAGGAGATGAATCGAAAGAGGAAAGCGGAGGAGGATAGGTGGTTTAAAGGTGGCACGTTCACCCAGATTGGGGGCCCAGGAGGCCAAAGCAACGGCACTCCGGCAGCTGTGGATTCTGCTGGGTTTAAGGTGCCGCAGTTGCCGGCGCGCAAGAAGGTGGATACTGGGGCTGGAAAGTCATAATGGCTAAACTAGGAGGTTTTATTAGCACTTGCATTGCGACAGCGGGACGATTGCATGGCGTTCAGGGGTAAGGATGCATTTATAAAGGAGTTTGGCTTGGGTGTGGAGTAGTCCCTGTATGAACATAACAGGCCAACCAAGAGCCTTGGTTGCACTATCACAATACAAGTCTCCCAGACATTCCCGTTCCGAGTCGTCATGAAAATGGTTTCAATTTTGGTGACCATCGAAGAACAGAACCAAGGTACTCCCCCATGTAGGTAAATTCTCATGAAAATCAGTAGCTAACACAGAATACGACTTAAATTGATAACCAAGTGCTTCCAAAGCATTTCAAGCTAGGTATGGAACAACCACAGCTGTATTTACTATCTTTCAGCCAGGCAGGTATCACGACAAATGACTTAAGCTGGCTGGTAGGTAGAGACACAGAATTGTACGAGTGATCTGTTTTATTCAAGGTGGCTCTAAGAGCCCTAATATACATAAGGAAAATAACCCTAGTTCGACCTTCTGTGTCCGTAGTCGTTCGGTGTCCGTAGTCGTTCGGTGTCCAACACCTCAGCAGTAAAGCTACCTCCGTGGCCAACACACCCCCTCAGATCTGACGTAGAGCGGCAGAGCTGGATTACCGGATTAGGCAGTTAGGATAGACGAGCTAGTGGTAAGCTTTTACTATGATTTAATTGTCAACTGACTAGATATCTAATATCGCGGAGCCCTACTACTTTAATGAACTTTTAATGGTTTTACTTTAAGAGAGCTTTAGTTAGTCCATCTGCAGCTATCTTGTTTGTTGGTACCTATTATATAATAAAGCTTCCGTTTTATACCCCTTGGCGAAGCCAGAATTAATAGATATCTATGTGTTGGAGTTTTATAGATACCGTAGGAGTCTCTTTTATCACAATCCGTACTGACTGCTAATTGTTATAATTAATAATAATGTCCTGTTCCGGATTAAATCTAATAGCTTTAAAGATCTAAACCATATGCTTGACTTCCCTACTAATATGCAAGAGAGCTAGTAGTTCTGCCTCTATAGTAGACTTAGTAATTGCCTTTTATCTAGTTACCTGCCATACTATAGGCCTATTAAATAAGCTTATTAAGAAACCCTATAAGCTCTAATATATTGGAGCATTATTAGCAAAGCTAGCATTAGAAGCAGCTTTTAGAACCTAGTTTATCTTATACAGTATAATAGTAGAGAACTTAAGAGCGAGGTATCTAGTATTATAGAGATAAATAAGCAATCTGTTAATCTCCGCAAGATAAGCTAGTAATAGATTTTATAAGAACTTAGCTAGCTTGCTAATAGAAAAGGCAATATCTGGTTATATAGTAGATACTAGATATGTTGCAGAACCTATATAGCGTTAATATCCTTTTATCTAATTTGGCGTAGCTTCTCCCTTATACGGTGTTAATTCCTAGCCCAATAGTAGTATAGCTAATGGCTTTAGATATTCTAAATAGTATATTAAGACTAGCTTCTTAAGATACTAATCTAGATAGAGCCAGAGCTTTCCCCTTTATTAATCTTACATAATACGAGTGTTTAGGAATAATATAAATTAAGGTATTTAGCGTATCTTAAATCGATCTTATAGCTACTTTAGGATGTCCTCTATTTGCTAATAACAGCTTAGGTATCCTATAATTAGAATATTGTTAATATAGAAGAACACAAAGATAGGTTTAATAGGGTAAATATAAAGATATAGCTTATCTAGTACAGCTTTTAAACCTATGCTTTATAGAGTAGCAGACATTTCTAAAAACTACAATTTAGAAGATTTCCGTAGTCCATATATTGCCTTTTTTAGACGGAGAGAGAATCTAGGTAGTAGGTCTATACCCTTAGGGAGAATAAAGTAGACCTTATTATTAACTAAGGTATTAACAAAGGCGTTAACGGCGTTAATTTATATAACATCTAGGTCAAAGCTAGCGATAAGAGCGCAAAGTAAATGGAAGGTTTAATAGGCTGCTATTATAACTTTAACCTCCTTTTATAAGACTGCTTAAAGGTCTTTATAGATAACTAGATAAGCTTTAAATCTTATAATAAAGCTATCTAAATCTTCCTTGTACGTAAAGACCTATATAGTAGGAAGTTAATGGACCTTTTTAACTAGTTATACCTTGTCCTAGGTTTACTTTTCTATTAAGGCCTTTATCTTAATATAAGCAGCTGCTTTAAACTCTATAGCGTACTTATAATTAAGTGTCACGGGACTCCTCCGTAACACCTTACACACGTCCACCTGTTTCCACCTACGCAGCAAGAAGAGACCGACCACAAGACGGTAATCTGACGGTAATCTACGGCAATCTGACGGCAATCTGCCGCATTCTGCCATATTCTGCCAAGTCCACCAAATCCTGCCAAGTTCTGCCAGGACCGCTACTTGAATCCTATTCTGCTCCGTGCACATGTCGACCAAGCAACTAAACTAGCAATATATACCCTTTCTTCCCGTTTCCTTACCTTCTCTCCTTACGCAACGTCTTGACTTTATTATATAGTTTATGTACATAGCTTAATAATATCTACTTCGCTATATATTATTACCACTTATACTTACTCCGTGACACTATATTACGTTAAAACCTACACTCCGCCCCGCCCTATTTAAAATGCAGAACGACCTTAAAGCCCCTATAACGGCCGCCGATATTATGTCCGCACTCTAGGAACAATTGGCAGATATGCAAAAGTCCTTTATAGACGCCCTCGCATAAAACTAAGCTGCTATAGCTTAACAGCAAGCCGAATAAAAAGCACGGCACTAGAAAATAATTAAGGCCCTCTAAAAAGAAATCCATACCCTTAAGATATCCACGCTAAGCCCTTAAGACTAGTTACTATTACTAGAAGCTAATACGCGGAACGCAAGCCCTAAACTAGTAATAGTTATCCCACCAGTAGAACTAACTACTGCACCGCAATAATCTAAACGATTATTAGACCCTCTAATATTTACTAGTAAATAATAAGAACTCTAATTATTTCTAAGCCGGCTTAAAAATAAGCTAACTGGTAACGCTAACTGTTACCTAATTAAAGCTAACCAACTCTGTTATACCCTAAGTTAACTAGGAGGAGATATAGCTGACCTTATTAAACCTCTTTAACCGAACTTAATACTAAGCCTAATTATACTTCTTAAAGCCATATATAGTAACCCAAACCGCTAAGCTACTGCTTAGAGAAAGATAAACTATATAACTTAAGGAATAAAAAGCTTTCTAGTATACTTCTCCAAATTCAACTGTTACGTAAAAGAAATAGGCTAGAACAACTCCATATTAATTAACAGCCTTATTAAATCCCTAAGTCCTAAACTAAAAACCTCCCTAATAGGTATAGACCTACCGGGAGCCCTTAACGCCTGCGTAAACATTATCAATAAACGGTATAATAATATACTACGTCTAACACCGAAGTCCGCTCCTTAATATAATATAACAACCCCATAAACGTCTACTAAGCTATTGTCTCAGCCTAAGCACCCCAATGCCATGGATATTAACACTGAAACCCTAGGATACGCCCTACTAGGGTCCTTTAAACAAGAACGACGCACTAAGCTAGGCCTCTGTTTTAAGTATAGAAGTAGCTCCTACCTCTCCAACCACTACTCCGTCCCCCTGCCCTAACGCGAATTACGAACAGCTAATACTAGCAGCCGTTTACCACATTAATCCTCTAGTTACCGTCCCCAATCTCCACCTAGTTCCAGCCCTATATCCAGTAAGCACCACTTATAAGGACGAAGCTATAACCAATATACTATAAGAACTCCACCCCAATCGCCTCTAAAAGGAAGGTCCTGGAGCTAAGTCGCTCTCTAGGACGGCGCTGCCTCAAGATCTCGTTAAATGCTTTAGATATCACAAACTCTAACTCTTAGGATTGTAGCATAACCGTTAACTATCGTCTTCGGCAGAATAATTAATAGGTTAATGCTTAAGTCCTAATTAATACAGGAGCCAGCGGTATAGGATTTATTAACAAGATCTTTATATAAGATAATAGTTTTACTCTAACCCCCCTTAACCAGCATATTGACGTATTTGGATTTAATGGCAAACGCACTATCTTAGGCTGTATTACCTTTATAGTATATCCCCCGCGTCCTTCCTCTAGCTTCAAATATAGCGGCAACTTAATGCATAAGAATTAAGCGATCCTACCATATGCCTAAACTACAACTCTCTAACCCACGCAAGCGTCAACATTTAGAGCAGCGTCCACTTTAACTAGACGAAATGTCACGGCCCCTATTAAAAAAGCAAAGCGTCGAACTAGACAATTAAGAATAAGAACTCTGCCTATTAAAGCTTGATCTACAAGCTATCTATATACACTATATAGTGGCGAAGACTAACGGCGATGCCGACGGTGATGCCAACAGCGATGCCGAAGATGATACGCAATTACCACCATTGCCACTCAGTACCAGCTAAATGATATAGCAGTGCCAGTTAAACGATATAGCCACATAGTTAGTATTTGATAATAGAAAAGTAATAGAAGCTAATAATAAAACAAGAGGTGGTAACAGCTGATCTAGGTCGATATAAAGGCTCAGCCATCCAGAAGGTAAGGATATGCACAAATCATTCCAAAAAGCCTTAGGTATTCAGGTTTAAACACCTACATTTTCCCTTCGCACTGCTAGGGTCACGCATTTCTAACCAACATAGATCACGCCTGGCACAACTATCCGCACCGATAACCCTCCTACTAACGGCATAGCTGGTATCCCTGGCAGGTCTATACAAACTACTTAGCGTCGCGGGCAGTAGGGCGATGTAGCCATTAGTTTAATGCGTTGATCATCCAGGATCCCGAGGTACTTATACCCATCCAAGTTGGCAAAGAGAGCGATTACGACCGTACATATAGACAATCAACACGGATAGGATTCTTGAGATAGATATTGGCAATTTTAATACATAGTGGGCCTAGGGGCAGCCATGGCCATTATTACACAAAGGATGCGGTAGATACTTTAGTAGTCTTCTATTTAGTTCCTAGGTTGCTTTATCTAGTTGCGGTTTACTTTAACAGCAACCTTTCCATATAGTCTAAACTTTTAAAAAACACTCTTAACTACTTACAAAACGGTAATTATATACCTGCAATTATAAGCACCCAGCTAATAAATTAACTGCACTTCTGGTTCTGGAGATAGACATTGCCAAATGCCAAGCTCTAATACAGCGGGCTTCAATGCAGCAAGGCTAAAAGGGTACCAGGCAAGGTGCAGCTAGCAAGAGCCGGTTAATTATAGGGTTAGTTATACAAGCGCCCACAAACAATTGTATAGCTGGTCCTAAAACGAGCTAAACCTAATATACTAAATACGACAATTTTGCTCAATTAATATTAACGAGAAATCTAAGCAATCTTATACTTTTAAATTTAGTTATAGGCCTATCGCTAAATTAAGAATAACGCAAGCTCGAAAACCAGAGCCTATAGCTTAATAGAAGAACAAAGTTAAATAAATACCGCTAGTTATTATAGTATCTAACCTCTATATCGCGGTCTAATAAGTATTCCTCTTCTAAGTCCTTAAACCACTATTTAAATGTCTAGGAGCCTTCCAATTATGCTACTAAAAACCATTTATCCTGCCACGGAATTCTCAATCTGGTTAGTAAAATAAAGGGTAGTTTAAGCACTTTAAATCCAAAGTCAGTGCTCTTCTAGAATAAATAATTCAAACAAAGTTTACCTCTGTTAAAAAGTAGCTTCTCTATATCTATAGGTAATATCTTAGGAGAGGACAAGACATTGGCAACGTTTAAAATAATCCCACTATTAAATATAATCTCTAAGGCACCCCTAATATATCTATACAGGATTGGCTTAAGGTATTTATATTTAGCATATAGAAAACTTTTAGAGCTCTTGCTGCACCTGGCCCAAAAAGACCAAACCAACCAAAAGAACCCTAAAAAACACCCTAATAATCCCCTGAGATGCATACATTACAGGGGAGGCACAGGTGGAACAACAGTAGTATATAGTCACGTGCGACCGCCAGACCCATACCCAATAATAGCCCCCCACAACAACAATAAGGACGGGCGAATACCACACCAAAAAGCGGAAATACCCTAATTAAGAAGGCATCTAACAAAATATAAAGCCTATTAGACGCGTCTAGTATCCGGAACTATAGGGGAGCATCTATTAGCTATTATAAACTAATACAGCTAGCAGAATAGCTCCAGTCTAGTAAACCTTAGGCGCCCCTCTAGCAAACCCTTAATTAAATCCTCCAACGGCTAAACAAAATCAAAAATAAATAAAACCCCCCCCTATAGGCGAACCACACCTGGGCCGCCATAGCTGTGCTCCTATAGCATAGGGAACCTACTCCCCTAAAAACAATAACCGGGCATATAATTATAATACAACCAAATATAGAAAAGGTAGAGGAACTTAGGGGACAATTAAAAACAGAAGTTCTTATAAAAATTTACAAGGAAGTTTACAACACCATTACAGTCCAACACCTTAGGAGTGGAGACATTAGAGTTACCCTAAAGGACTAATAGGTAAAGGAACAGGCTATAAGGGCAGGGGATAGGCTAGGAGAGCATATTAGCATAAAAGTGCTTTATAAAGATTACCTAGTTAAAGTCCTATCGGTTCCTATAAGCCTTAGGGTAGAAAGGGGACGCTAGGTAGACAATATAGCAACTATATAGGAGATAGTAAAACAAACAAAACACCTTATACTAGGACTTATAATTACCCAGATCCAATAGCTTTAATAGGAAAATACAAACCAAGCATATAATAAGAATAATAAGAGGATATAAGGGGCGCTAGAGACTTACTAGGGAAACAATAGATAAACACATAGCTCCCTTATCGTTAGCATACATATACTAGGAATGCAAAAACTTCTTATCTAAAAAGGAATAATTATAAATGGCCTTATATATAACACAAGGCTTTATAACCACAGACTACACCTAGAACAATATTATTGCTATATATAATAGGGACACACCCAATCCACATACATAGTACAGGTATGCTGCGGCTACTATATAGGCCCCCATAATACAAGACAATATATAAATCAAAACTAAACAAAATGCGCAAACTATCACTAAAGCATACATAAGGCGTGGGAGAGAGAAGACTGCATTAAATATAGAAGACGGAAGGAAAGGGCTTAACAGCTATAGGAACAACTGCACGCCAAGTTATATAAATAGAAACAACAGGTAATAAGCTAGGGGGACGCAGGTATCTTCCTAGTATTTCCTACCTTTAATACTAGGGGGCTAAGCCAGCCATCCTAAGCCTTAACGGGCCAAAAGCAACGCCACGCAACATCACCAGACTAAATAGGGACATAAGGGATATATAGGATATAAGAAAGAGGACGCCTAGTAGGAAGACCCCTATAGACAGCTATGGCAAGTTCAAGGCCGGGATAATTAAGAATTAGATTTAACGCGGCAAATATAACACACACAGCTAGCTTATAAGGGGCATATAGCCAACTAGCGAGAATAGGGGAAGAACCAGAGGCAATAATAGACTTAGATTTAGAAAGGCTAGTAGGAACATAAGATACAGAAATAGAAAGCTCTATATAAAATAAGTAGTGGCCAGGGAGCAAATATAGAAGATAGAAGTTCTAAACATTTTAAAGAAAGTAGAAACGGAAGAAGCAAGGAGTAAAGGAGAGGCAAAGGACCCCCACTAGGGGTCCACTACTTAACCATTATACAGTACAACTGCGGTAATACAAACCACTATCTAGCAAGGCCTTTACTAGACAGTCTAGACCTAGAGAAATACCATATTCTTGCTATATAAGAGCCGTATTATAATACCTATATATAATTAATATACTGCCCCTAAGGATTCCAGCTCCTATATAAACCAAAAGCAGCCACACGCGTATGCTTTATAATCAGTAAAAATATCAGCCTTACCTTATAGTTATAGCAGGCAGTTAACCCAGATATTACAGTTATAACCATCCAGACATATAGGGGACTAGTACAAATCATTAATATCTATAACCCTAGGGTCGAAGGGGTAGCACAAATAAAGAACATTATATCTATAATAAGCTTACTAGAAACTAAATACGCGGAGTCCATTTTACTAGGAGACATAAACCTCCACCACCTACGGTAGGGGGGCATCTATATTGCTGCCAATTAATAGGCAGAGTGCCTACTAAGAGCTATAGATAACGGGGGCCTTAAGCTAGCTACCCCCCCAGGTATAATTACATGGCAACAGGGCACTGCCAAAAGTACAATTAACCTTATAATTATGGACGAAAACCTATACTAGAGACTCAAAAGGTGCTCCCCTAAAGAAGAATGGGCACTTACCTTAGACCATATCCCTATCTAGATACAACTAGATCTGGACATTAAGGCGCAACCAAATAGCAAAAAATACGCAATAAAAAAGCTTAACGTAGATAGCTTCCTTAATATAATTAAACAATAACTCTAAGACCTAGAAGAAATCCACCTAATACTAAATAAGCGAGGCTTATTAGCTACCCCCAAGGAAATTAATCAAAGACTAGAAAGGATCCAGGTAGTAATTAAAAGCGGGCTAAAAGAGCACTACCTAGTTTTAAAACCAGGCCCCTATACGCGACACACATAGTCCGCATAATACGCGGCCCTTATAGCCAGCTAATAATAAGCAAGGAGGAAATATATAAGCAGCCACAATTCTAAGGATAAGAGACGATATAAAGACATAAAAAACCAGCTAAAGAATACCCTAAGAAAAAAAGTAAGGAATAACTAGAGACAGTTTATAAATAAACACACTACTAACCTAAGTCTCCCCTATAACAAGGGCCTTTAGACCATAGCAAAATAGGTAAAGAAAAAGGCGGGACGCCTAGTAGAAGATCTACACCTACTACCCCTATAAAGAGCAGGCAAACTACAGGCCACAAGCAATAATAATAAGAAGGCAAAGATCCTTACAGAAAGATTTTTCCCTTAACCAGCTCCAGTAGACCTTAGCAACATTACTAGTAAAACACCAGTAACTCGCCTAAGGGTTAACAGCGATATAATAACTAAAGAAATGGCCAGAACCATCAGCCGCCTCTTAAACAATATAGTACTAGGACTAGATAGGATCCTAAACAAAGCCCTAAAGACCTATAGACCACTTATAGCACCTTAGCTTGCAGACGTAGCCAAAGTATACTTTACAATAGGCTACTACCTATAACTCGGAAGATCCATAACAACGGTTATCTTATAAAAAGAAGGCAAAGCAGACTACTTAATCCCAGGAAGCTACCGCCTTATTGCCTTAAAAAACACCCTAAGCAAAATCTTAGAAAAGGTTATAGCGGACTATATAGTAGACATAGTAGAGGAACACGCCCTACTACCACAAAGCTAAATAGGGGCAAGAAAGAATTACTTAACGCTATTAGCACTTATACTACTTACTACTACCATTAAAACTGCATGGGCTATGCGAAAGGACTTTATAGTATTAATACTTAGCCTAAATATTAGCGGCGCCTATAATAATATACCCTATAAGCGTCTTCTATATATCCTTAGGGCAAAGGGCTTCCTAAAATAGATTATTTAGTTTGTTTAAGAATTTATAGGCCAGAAAGAAACGTTACTAGTCTTTAACGGATACCAGAGCCCCCCTATTATAGTTACAACAGGAATTCTATAAGGATTACCTCTATCGCCTATACTCTTCCTCTTCTTTATAAGCAACCTGCTTAATACCTTTAAGGAAGGGGCAACCCAGGGGATAGGCTTTATTAATAATACAAACCTAATTACATATAGGCCAACAGCCGTAGAGAACTGTAGGACACTAAAGAAAGCCTATAACACCTATATAGAATGGGCAAGACGACATAGAGTCCAATTCTCACCAAAGAAATACCAGCTAATCTATTTCATAAGAAAACGTAACTAATCTGCAGATCTTTAGCATATAATCCATATCTAAGGCTTTGGGGGTCAACTAGTTCAAGGCCTAAGGGTATTAAGAGTGTAGGTAAACAGCAAGCTCTAGTAAAGCGCATATACGGCGTAAGCGGCCCATAAGGGCCAAGTATAGTATATCGCTATATCCAGGATCGTTAATTCTACATAGGGTCCATGCTTCTAGAGGTCACGCCTACTATACACAGCAGTTGTTTAGCCAACCATAACATATAGATCTAGCATTTAGGCCACTAGAGAAACTAAAAAAGGCCCCCCTAAATCACTCCTTAAACCACTCCAAAAGGTCTAAACAGCCTGCCTTAGGAGTATAACAGGTGGGTATAAGCAAACGGCCATAGCACTACTTAAGAAGGAAGCCAATATTCCCCCCCTACAACTATATATTAAAGCCAATGCAATATAAAGGGTGTAAAAGGAACGTAACTCTAACGTTATAAAGTATATTAAGACACGCCTAAATAAACTATAGAGGGACCCTAGGGTGCCCTATAGGAGAAGGAACCAATAACCCCAAAGTAGGGAAGATATATTAGGAAAACAGGTAGAGAAAGTAAAAGAAAAATAGTGCGGCACTAGGGCCCAGGCCCATATAGAGGAGGAAGGGAGACACGTAAAAGGCCAGCAAAGACAATAGTAAGGGAGAGAAAGGAGCTAAAGTAGAGTATAAAAGAGTACTGGAAAACTATCTACCGCAATACAATACTGGTTGGACCGACGCTAGAGAGACAAATAGGAGTTAAAGGTACAGAGGTAGACTTAAGCAAGGGGAACCCAAGCCATAGTATAGGTAACGCTATAGGGGGTAAATACCTAAGGGCTCCAAGAGGGCCTAACAAAGGCAGAAAATATAATAGCAACACTCTTAAGGACAGGAATAATAGGACTAAAAGATTGGCTTCACTAGGTAAGTATTCTAGTAGGTAGCCTAAGGTGCGAATATAGCTGGCTAAAACAGACACCAAAATATGTAATACTATTATGCCCCTTACGCACCAGCCAAGAAGCAATACTCTTAGTAGCTGGCACAGAAAACTATAATACACTACTCTTAATATAGAAAGGCCTTAAGGTGGCTACCCAGTGGCTTATTAACCAAAATATGCTAGACCAGTTCTGGGTTACAAAGAAAATAGTAATAGAAAGCAAAGGGGCAAGTAACAGGCGCCCCCTAATAACTCTACAGAAGTAGAGTACAGTGTGTAATACTAGCGCGTCCATAGATTTGTTACAGCAGCAGTAGTTCCTAAGAAGGTCAAAAAGTAAGGTAGTAGAGCACTACTGGTAACTTGTAGGCGACTTATAAGCAAGCCCTAAAAGGCGGGGAGATGGATTACAGGGTTTTCTTAAATAGAGTTTTCTCCCTATATGTATATAAGGAGTAGTCCGCGTGGGCCCAACAGGGATCCGAATCAGATATTAAGCAATAAATAATAATAATATATCTATACAGTCTTAGAGAGCTAAAGAAAAAATCTCTTAGGTATACCACATCTCCAGATATATTACATAAAAGAAAAGCCATATAGGTTAGCTCAGCACCGCTTACCTCTATCCAACTTTTCTCCGTATAAAACGCATAGAGTTGAGTCCAAATAAGAATAGGATTTAACTTAAGCTCTCTTTCCACCACTTCAAGCCATTTATAACTTAAGAAAATGGCCCCCTAAAGTATTTTATAACGTTCTTAATTCGAAAGAGGACGTTTATTAGGAGCGTCTAAGTTATTAAAAGATATATTTATAGTTATTTCTAGCGATTACTACTACTGGGGCATACCTAAGCTAGGAACAATATATATCTCTATAAGGGCCCAATAACGGGAACCTATATTATAATAGCATAGAGCGGAGATAACGTCCTATTATTCTAAAAATAGCTCCTTATAGAAATTTCTCATCTAGAAAGCCTCCTTTAAGAAAGCATTTATTATTAGGTACTAGAACAGGACCGTCCTAATAATAGGTAGCTTATTGGCCTAAATTATATCTCTAGTTACGCTAGCCTCTTTTACCTAAATCTATATCCTCATTCTTACCAAACCTAAGCTAGCAGGAAGAAACGATCTTTAGTACTATAATTATAGACAGCTAGCGATCTTGCGGTTTTAAGTTTAAGTAGTAAGCTTAGCACTTAATCTTACTAGGGTTGCAAGTCAATTAACTTAACTTAACTAAGGCTTCAAATCGGTTAAATTGAAAGTTTAGTAAGCAGAAAGCTTAGTTAATTAAATTAATTAAATCAATATTAAAGCCTTAGCAATTGGTTGCAACTAAATTCAACTAGTAGAGTAGCCAGCAACTATTACAACTCTTAGTATAAAGTTAATGCAGAAGGACCTACCTAGTGACGCCCAAATCGGTTCCTACTATATATAAGCGTTGCAAGCTCCGCCGACTAAGAATAACCCTAGCATTAGGGCGGAAGCTATTAGTAATCTTTTTAGACTAGAGCCAATATGGAGCTCCAGGATGGACTAAGGCTTGCCCTAAAGTGGATACGCAGGCGCTTATCAGGCTTGGCGCTCCTCTTTATCGATTAGGTAGACGCAGATCCTCTTCCCCCGCCTTCCATCCGCCTATCTCTCCGTCTCCCTCGCTCTCTCTCTCCGTCTCTCTCGCTCTCTCCGCTATCTCTCCGAAGCCATTCAATCCTGTTTGGTTTGGCGAGCCCACTCGTATCAGTACTGTCGTGTCTTTTCTGCGCCTCCCTCCACAGACCGTTCCCGTCCTTAGTCTTTATTCGTGCTAGCAGCTATAAGTGGCATATATAGCATTCCAGAAGAGCTCTTGGATCTCATATAGTCATTCATTAATACCGACTTCTACTTGTGGGATATCCGCAGGACCTATAAAACACTCAAGCACGTCTCCCGCAAGACCTTTATAAATACCTTCATATATAAAGGAAGCCTGCCAATTGTTATAGATAAGCTGGACCTTAGACACGCAATAAAACTGTTAACAAGCGTATATAGGACATCCATTATATTAGCTTACATCTTCTCCTATAACTAGGCAACTAAAAAAGATCTACAAAGTTAGGTCTACTGGGTCCCTAAGAAACTGGCTTATATTAATTAAACTATGTTTCCCCAGATTATGTCATTCTAGGAGAACTAGGCGAAAATCCAGGAAACCAATTCGGATATAAAAATGTTGGCAACTATTATTAAAAACCTGGATTGCCAAGAAATCACTATTAGGCTCCCTAATTTCTGCGATGGCAATTAGCGAGATACCTACTCAATATATAGATTTAATCGACTTTTATAAGAGAACGGCGCACCATTAGTTTACTATATAATGGCTAGGAATACCCTTAATCATATCGGCTAGATCTTTAGGAGGGTACTTACGGCAACACAAGCGGCGGAACGCGATATAGAGGTCGCAGGTGTTGCTATTTCCTCAGCGCATCCTCCAGAACGGAGAACCAAGGATTTTAAAGATAGGGTATAAAATTACATTGCTTTCCACAGGGCACTTTTAGAAGATATAGACGTCAGTTTCAAGGTCTAATTACGCCTAAAACCTATAGTAGCGGGATTTAGCAACCTAAAGTTATTATATAGCGGATCCCAATTATATTTTTTAATAAGGCTTTTCCGGGCGGCTAAATACCTTAAACTTGACACCCCTCTACAGTGTGCGTTACAAGATACCATTCCGTTTAGAGAGTTTACAAACCTATACCATTTACATTTGCGGTCCTTAGACCTTGGTAATAATCCAGCCGAGTTAATTAAGTTCCTCCTACAACTGCCAAAACAAATAGAATTGATAGAATTGGCTAAACTACGTTCCAGCTTAAAGAATTATTAGATTCACTTCTTAACTACCTTAACTAATTATAATCTGTCTTTCCAGTTATACTTTTTTATGTTAAGTTTCGACGAGCCACATAGAAATGGACTATGGTGTCTCAATGGATATACGGACGCATGTCCACCAGAGTTGGAGAAAGTTAAAAAGGGTTTCCATTAGCTGCGAGAGTTGGTTATAAGGCTGCACGTTTAGCAACCATTCTGAGGTCTATGTAGCTGTGGGAAGCTGCGCTGAAGCCGATGTTCTAGCCGTAGTAGATAGTCAACTAGAGCTTTCTTCCTTTGTTAAACATGTCCTCGCAGGCAGCGACTTAACAGCGCGCGCGCGTTATGCAGAGAAATGTTCGGTGTCAGCGGAGATGCCTGTCTTTCTTAGTTTCCAGTCATTTCATCTTAACGCTACCAGGACTACCCCACTCAAAACCGAGATCAATTAGGTAAAGCCCATGCCAAGCGCTGCAGGGGTGGGACAAAAGTTAAGCGGCGTGTTACCTCAGTAGGCCCAGACCATAGAATTAATTAGCGGACATACGTATATCCGCAAGCCGATATCGCTAACCTTTTTTGTTAAAAAGTTTGATTTTAAGTGTTGCGGAACAGCCTTAGACGTGATTCCGGTTTTGCATAAATGTAACGTGCCTCCCCCCTAAGCAAGACAATTTTTAACACATTTTCTTAATTTTAGTAGCAATAAAATAGCTTTTTTTAAAATTTAAAACTTTAATATAAAGCAAGTATACTCTAAAAAAGCCTCCTAAAAATTATATAAAAAAAGTTCAAAGTTTCTTAAGTTTAGCGTGAATTGAGGTGGGGGGGTGTCTCGTTTAGGTTACCTCAGCGAGCTCAGACGTGATTTTTTTTGGCTAGTGTCGGAATAACAGCAGGGCCGTCCTCCTTCTCGCTCAATCACGTCTGAGAGTGTTTAGTGCGTCTTGTTAAAATTATTATCAAAATCCGCCAAGCGGATATTGCGGATATCTAATTCATTTATTTATATAACGCGTTATTATTACTAAAAGTTCATACATTATTTTTAAGACTTAGGGCTTCTAAATGGTATGAATTTTATAATACGGCTATTGCTTAGTCCTAACATTAATTTCGTTAAAGTTAAAAAACCCATTGTTAAAATTATCAGCACATATTATATTTTATTAAATAGTCTACTAATATAGATAAAACTATACAGATATGTAGACATCTACTACTTAAAGCTATTATAACACCTAGGAGGTGCTATAGTTGGGTCCTTCCTTGAAAATATCCTCCCATGGCCCGGAGTGCCTCTGCTACTAATTGGGGGTAAGTTTTGGGCAGAGCCTCGTGCAGAGCCTTAGTAGAGCTTCGTGCAGAGCCTTAGTAGAGCTTCGTGCGGAGCCTTAGTAGAGCTTCGTGCAGAGCCTTAGTAGAGCTTCGTGCAGAGCTTCGTGCAAAACTTCGTGCAGAGCTTCGTGCAGAGCTTCGTGCAGAGCTTCGTGCAGAGCTTCGTGCAGAGCTTCGTGCAGAGCTTCGTGCAGAGCTTCGTGCAGAGCCACGTGCAGGCGTGCAGACGTGTAGCTGTGCAGACGTGCAGACGTTCGTACGGGCGATCAATTGCAGAGACGTTTGTAGACGATTGTATGGGCAATTGATCGATTGATTGTATGGGCGTTTGTACGGGGCGATTGTAGAACCTTGCAGGTATATTAGTGCTACATGTTAGTAGAGCTTTAGAGCTCTATATAGGCGGAGAAAAGAGACTATATATACATGAGGTAGGCGGCGAAACGCTGATGACGATGCTGACGATAGAGCTGACAACTACGACTTGTAATTGCCACCGTCGACAACGCCACTCAGTTAGTATTTGGTAATGGGAATCGACAATAGGGCTTCGAGCAGGGCTTCGAACAGAGCTTCGAGCGGAGCTTCGAGCGGAGCTTCGAGCAGAGCTTCGAGCGGAGCTTCGTGCGGAGCTTCGTGCAGAGCTTCGTGCGGAGCTTCGTGCAGAGCTTTTGCAGAGCTTTGGTAGAGCTCCGTGCAGAGCTCCGTGCAGGTCTCCCCCTGAGCTTCGTTTCACAGAGCTCTCGCGAAGCTCCACAGCTCTACGCGGAGGGCTGGCGGTGTGGGCGTGGGCGTAAGCGTTCAGCGTAGGTGTTTACTGAGCGGCTCGGCGGTGCAGATGTAGAATTGGGGCCTCTACGGCGACGAATTCCTCTTAACGTCGCGCGCGTATAAGGAGCTAAAGATTTCATAACTTATAGAGTAGGCTTTTCTCTATAATTTGGTGTAATTTTTATGTCGACAAGTATTATGGGAGGGTAGATCAATTTCATTAAAGTTAATAAGGTCTTCTCATATAAACGGTGTTTAGGTTTTCCCACAAATCTCGCCAAAGTCTCTCAGACCAAGAAAACGATTGCCGTCCTAAATCAGCTTAGCGGACGGTGCGGATATTCATATATCCGCACAATCGATTTATTGGTCTGAGCTTCTGAGGTAATCGTTTAGGGGGTAGCACGTTAGTTAGTCAGCTTACGGACTAATGAAAATCCGCACCAACGGAATCACGTCTGAGCCTGCTGAGGTAACTCTCCCGGAAAGGAAGCGACCCATGTTGGGTACGTGTCACCCTCAGGGTTAGCGTTAATAGTACGTCGGGTTTAAACGCTAAACACTGCATCCCTCTCGACCAATTGCAAGCCACGGCAGGACCGGACTATTGCACTTTTTATATGTGGTAATAGGGATAGCAAAATAAGGCTATTTTTGCGTCTGCTGAGCAGAGCACTTAAAGCGGGAACTATTGTATCTGCAAATTTGTACAGCTGTACAGACGCTTTCGTTATTATATAGATGGTTGCCTTATACTTGATAAAGCATCCCTACCTTACTGGGTCTGCTAATGCGGAATATTATATAAATAACAAGGCTATTAATTAAAACTTAGTGCCTATATTCATCCTATTAATTATCTATTGGATGCCTTTACATTTATTGCAACCTGCAAGCGATTTGAAAATGGGTGCATGTAGGTGCATATGCAAGGTTTAGCATATATGCTTGCGCCATTTTTATTAAATGTTCCGCGGTCAGTGTCTTAAGCCATATAGTAGTAATGGGTATAAATAGGTAAGGATAGACGCTCCTCTCCTAACTAGACTAAGGGCTTTACTTATCCCCTATCTTTTATATTTTGTGCCCGATCTTTCGCTCCAGTATATCCTATAATAATAGCGGCAGTAACCCCTTGAGTGGGAACAGCGGCACGAACTAAAGTAATACTGGTGTAAGTTGTTCTACTAGGGGAAGCTTATCCAACCCCTTTAGAGCACTTTATAACGCTGATTAAGCCGCTGTTAAAGAGGCGCTTGCTAATAAAGAAGACAGAGCTCTTATAGAGGCTATAGGAAAATCCTCCCAAGAGAGACGCCGCTGGGGAAATTGTGGGTTATTGCTCTATAATTCTATATTTAACGCAGGCTTTAACGTAGAGTAGAAATTTTGGAAAATGCTATAGAGGAAGGATTAATTGTGAAGGCGGTTTGGACACCTTTGGGTTTAGAGAAAGTTTGGGTCCGTTATTCCAACTAGGTAAACCTAGTTGGCGTATATAATTAACAAGTGTCTCCTCTGCTTTAACTACTTTGGCTGCTTCTACTGCTTCTAATACTCTCCTGGCTGTGGGGTGTGTCCTTAATAGAACTAAGCAATCCCCTCTCTTTTGCCTATATAGTAATCTTATTATTATGTAGAGCATGTTTTACTAGTAATAAGTTTAGTTCCGCCTCTTTATAGTCCCTTTCTGCCCTTATTATACTCTAGTCTGCATTGTATGCCTCTAGCTGCCGTAGTTTTTTACTAGCGAAAGCATCTAGCACTATCTCTTAAATAGGAGCGAGCTTATTAATGTTAGAGTAAACTTTGTAAATAGTATTCTATGCTAGGTTATTAGCCCCCTTATAGCCCGTGTATATTAGTTCGTGGAACCAGAACTTTCCATCGGTTATGGATTGTTATATAAGGTTAGAAAGCTTCTCCTAGGGTCCAAAATAACCATTATCTCTTTTCCCCTCTTTAAGCTTTAGCTCACGAAGGAAAATCTTAAGGCAGCTTCTGTACTAATGTAAATCGGAATCGTTCTAGAACATTAGCTTCTTTATTAGAAGCCATTATAGTAGAGAATAAAATATCTAAAAGGGTGCCGTGTAAGCCCATTCCTAGTCTAGCACTGTAATGATCTTTAGATCTATAGTATTATTAACAAGCATATTCCTAAGGCGCATATTATCACAAATTAGCTTAAAGGGGCTCCAATTATAATTTTCTGTAATAAATAGCGGAATAATAGATTTAAACTAATTACGAAACTTATACTTTACGCAAGCGTCCTAAGTATTATTAATAGAGTTGGGCTGTTCTTGTAGGTGCTAGATATCTTGCTCCATGACATAGTAGAAGTACTCTGTTGTAGAGGAAAATGTTTTTAAACAACAACCTAAAAACTAAGTTAGTATATAAAAGAAGATAACTAATGCTTAAATAAATAATACCTCCTACTTTTACTCTACTATGTGCCTTAATCTCTTGTATTTTAAGAGTCAACGGTCCTAAGTTCGCAATAATATCGTTCCCTTTAGAAGATAGAGAGCCCGTTTAAGGAAACTCCAGGCGTAATAAATTAAGAAGGAATCCCGCTATCTAATAATAGACAGTTTACAGATCTCTTTTATAAATATCCAATTTTAAAACATCTATGCCTTCTAGCTCCTCTTGCTAAAGCTTACTAAGAGATTTGCCGCGAATAAAATTTATAATAATAAATGGTCCTAGACCCAAACTATTGTCCTTTAACTAACCCCATCCATGAATCGCGGGTACTGGGATATCCGTTTTTTCCTTAATTAGCTGTATTGTTGTAACCTCCCAAACAACCTTTATATTGCCGTCCATAACTTTTCCTGGTATAGTAAATCGTACTAGCTATTTCTCGCTGTTATTAAAGCGTAAGCTGCAGCTCTAGTTAAAAGAACTAAAATAATTGTCCAGAATTCTGTAAGGGCAGTTATTGCGGAAAGAGGATATCTATCTAGGAAGCGCTACCTCTTATTATTCCCTAAACCTCCCTATCCATTCCTTGCATAGGCCCCCGTGGTGGAGTTCCACATATTTATCCCAATCTATGCTAAGCCAATTGATTTACAATCTTGGTAGTACTTTATTAGCTTAATAGTAATAAGGGATAAGATATAGAAATCTAACCTCTGTTCTGGATACGATAGCTGTTAAAGAATACCGTTGTTAGAGTTTAAGGCCTCTGGTTTTAATTATCCCGTTAAGTAGTAGGAGTAATTTTAGTATTATTTAAGCGAAACCCAATATGCGTATATATAGAGGTGGGAAGAGGAAAGTTAGTGGTGTAAAACTTAAAGAGGACGAACTTGGTTTGAAAGGTTAGGAAGAGCAAGGAAAGGATGCCGCGGATTATTTTAGTTATATGCTATTGGCGTAAACCTTTGCCGGCGTCTAATAGGGCCCTAGCCGAATTAAAAGACCTACCAATTAAGGTGCATTCTTAGATGGCCTGGGCAAGACATAGGGATTGGGCAATCTCTCCGACAGCTACGTTTAAGATACAGCTTGTACGAGCTTTGGTGTCCCCCCCCGTGCGCGCGCAACACCACACACCTAATTTCGCTACGTCTGCAGCTAAATTAGTATGTAGAGCTAGCAGGAAGGGGTGTAGTACGTGGCCACGGCTTAAGCCACGGCCGCGGCCTACCTCGAATTCGGAGCTCTGAGCTCGAAAGCTATTTTGGAGTCCCCTCCCTTACCAAAAGTCGTGCTATCTGTTCTAGATCGTGGTGTTGTAAAGCTTCTTTCTCTTATCAATATAAGCTCCAAACGCGGGCGTATACACGCTTACTGGCGCCGGCTATAAGAAGGATTTTAATAAAGGCGTACCGCTAGTCACCTATATTTAGAGCCATATTAAGGAAAGCAATAGGGTAAAATACTAAGATCTGGAGGCAATATTACAACTCTTGGTGAGAGAGGAGTTTAGAACTCCGATTTAGGTCGACAAGTTAATTAAAAAATATTAAAGCTTTTGATATTATATATAAATATACTAAAGTTCATATGCAGTAATGCCCTAAACTTTATTTTTTGGGTTAACAATAATTATACACCCCCTAAATAATATGCGTATAACTACTAATCAATATATATATACCTTCTTCCCTAAAAACTTCCCATCTAGGTTAGAACATTATATAAATTTAACCTATTTGCGACCAATGCGCGCCTGTATATAAAACTATTCTATACTGCCCGCAGAAGGAAGAAACAGGGTATATATAGCAGGAAGGTAACTAACATTATGCTAAGACTCGCGGTAGGCCTATATTGAGGGCAGAGGCAAAAGGAACGCCGATAGAAAACGATCTAGGCGTCGCTAGGTAGGTGCTCCTGCATCAACACTATGTCAAGACTCGTGATAGTTACTAACTACTATACTGGTTGAATTTAGTTGCAACCATTGCAATATTAATTTAATTAATTTAATTAATTGAGCCCTCTGCTTATAAAGCTTTCAATTCAATTAACTAGAGGTGTCGATTGATTTACAAGCCTAAGTAAATTACCCACACTACATACAACCGAAATGAAAATTCTATATAAGTTTATACCAGGCCTACTACCTAGAATTACCGGACGGATGGAGCACCAACTCATCCTTAGTCACTTCCGCCGCTGGTTTAAAAAAGCACCCTAGCTGCGCTTCATATGCCTTCTCATCATCACCATTATAAGACTGGATAAGTAAAGTTTTGGAGGGCCTTCCAAAGTTCAGGAATTTATACATAATGGAGACAGAGTTATTAGAAAGTGTTCTAAATTTAGGTTATAATTTCCGTACAATCTTCCCAAGCCAATACATTATGGGTAAATTGAACCCAGAAAACCTATAAGATTATTAGAGTCGTCTCTAGTTAAGCTATAATATATTACCTACTCTTTAGCGTGTATTGGTTTGCTAAGGCTCTTATACTCTAGGAACACATTGGCGAGATCCAATTAAGGTAGTAAAACTTAGTCTAAGGGAAAGAGTAGCAATAGAAACAGATTAGGCTTATTATATCCATTAAAGAAATATGTAATTTTCTTTCCATTAAGCAGATTTTTGCTTAGGAGACTTTCGCTAAGGGTATAATTAGAATCCTTAACGAGATCCATTCCATTCCCTATAGTACTATTTTAAGGTCGTCTGGCTATTGCGTCACGCATCCCTTGGAAAATCCGTTGCCTAATAATATATTCCGCAGTCTAGTAACTACTGTTTAGGCTCACTTTACGTCTTTTGTATTTACCACGCTCTTTCCTTTTTATTTGTTTCCTCTCTTGTTCTAATTACACTGATTTCTCGAATGTCTTATAAAGATAGTAAAGTTCCCACCTTTTCCTAGCGAGTTCGACGTAATTATTGCTTTTTTTCTTAATAAGATCGAGATAAAGAAAGACCATTGTAAGGTCATTATGCGGTAGCGCTAGGAGATAGGTAGTCTTTCCTATTAAGACTTTCTTTAGCGTCTAGAAAACTTCCGCGGATCTAATTTAGCAAGCGTACTAGATTACCCTTAAACACTTTTTAATAGAGAGGTCCGATGGCATTTTAAGAAGAATATCCGGAATAAGAGATCCATCTAATCCTACGCTTATTATAGAACTACTTGTCTTGGTTACAATTTCTCTATTCTCCACAATCTCTATTTTCACAATCTCTGTTTTCACCAGCCCTTTAAGTGGTTGCTATAGTCTACCCATGTTCAAGTATTTTGAGCAATAAACTACTCTGGAAACCCCTTGTTTTCTTTTCCAATTAGTGAAGCCAAGCTGGTAGAGAAAAGCATTGCTTAGCGGTTCAACTTCGTAGCTTTAAACGATTAGTTAAAGGTAGCAAAGTCGTAACTTCCTAAAAGGAATATTTTCTACTAGTTTTCCTGAAACTTCAGCTTTCATGTTATGGCACATCATCGTCCCGCAATTAGTACTGTCGCCATTTCTATAAGAATAAAGTGGTTTGTACACCTATTGCCAACTCCTATTTCCTGGCCCGCCTAGCTTCATATTGATAGCTTGTCCTAAATATATTGCCTATTCTTGCCTATTAGGCGTGTCAATGGTAGTAATAATCCATCTTATAATATTAACCACAGCTACGCGCCAGTGGAGATTAAGCATATATAGTATAACCAAGAATATTACTCCATCAAATTTATAACTGTTGATCATTTTTTAAATAATAGGCTTGCTTAGTGCACTCTCCTAGCTTAGAACGCTAGCTTTACTAGGTAGTAACTTGCTTAAAATAGCAAAGACGAGATTACAGTCAAGCCAGTAGTTTAGACCGGACCGTAGCAGAAGACATATAAGTCACTTTCTAACATCGGTTTTATTTCGGAAAATATCTTACCGAGGTGGTAATATAAAGTCTTTTCTAGCGGCAGTAGCGATACCGATATAATACTTAAATTTAGCAAACTCGCCAGATAAACTTTGGTAAGAGGCTATAGGTACCAATAATAAAATAGTATTGTTATCGTCATCGCCACTATCATCAATCACTATAGTGGTGGATGGTTTGCTGCTTAATAGAGAATCTCCCGCTCCATCTTTTAGTTTATTCTGCTTTAGCTCCTCTTTTAAGCTTACAATAGGTGGTATCTTCTCTTCCACAATCGCGACAAGAGGTATCTCCTACTCTTTTAAATCTAGCATAGGCAATTCCTCCTAGTTTATAACAGGTGGTATTTAGTCCCCTTTTTGGTTTGTTATAGGTAATATCTCTTCTGCAATTATAATGGGTGGTATTAGCTTATCTTTTAGGTTGGATGGTTTCCGTTCGTCTTCTTAGATCGCAATAGATAATTTCTGCTCCTCCTTTAGGCTTACACTGCCGTATAGTTGCTGTTTATCCTGAATTTCTGTAACGCCATTACAAACGGTTAAGTTGGTACTATTCTATTACGCCAATAGAACCAGGTTCTCTTTGCCAGAAGGAAGCTTTCTATAGGGCTTCCTTTAACTTCTCACATTTGGTTTTGTAATAAGATAAAGATGCCGCTAAACTTTTAAGAGTAAATTTTTAAGGGCTCGCGCTAATGGCTTTAGAAAATCTAGACCAGCATTTAAAAGCACTGAGTCTTTCTATAGTAGAGTTGCTGCTAGCTAAAAGAAGTAAGTAAAGCCCCCTAGACTATAGCAGATTAAGAATTACCCTAAATAGATAGACGTCACTGCTTTCCTTACTATTTCGCCGCATGGATATAGTGTAGTAGAAGATACTTAAAGAGGATAAAGATCAAGGTTAGGCCATCCCAAGAGGAAAAGGGTCTTAGGATAGCTCCACTAAACCTATAATAGTTAGCCTAGTTTTACCACCATCCCGAGAGGAAAAAGGTCTTAGGATGGCTCCACTAAACCTATAATAGTTAGCCTAGTCTTAGCAAAAAAAATTCTAAAGTTACACCACCCTAGCGCATCCGGTTGAAAGCGCGTGTTAATTACGCTAATTAAAATGCGTAGATTTTTGCCTTAAAAAGTAAAAATACGTTAAAATGGCCGTGCGTATTACTTTAAAAAGGTATAAACTCTGCTGTTTAATTACCAAGGTTAATACCCACCCGGATGCGCCAGGGTGGTGTAGTTATAGCGGGTTTAGTCGCTCAATAGACCCTAAAAATAGACTCTTTTGTTAGAGGCCTAGAAAAAGTTAGAAAAAGCGATATAATTAGGCTATCTAACTACGTATTGGTCGCTCCGCCCCTCTACCCACACACGATTTGGTGCCAAGCATTCCACTACTATTAAATCTATAATCCAAGATTATATGTGAATTAAAAGCTATCTAGTTACTGGCTATCAACCAAGGAAGAGAGTATATGCAATAATATATAAAACAATTGGGGTTGCCACGTTGCTTTCTATACACCAGAATATAAGGCCCTAGCTCTATTAAGAAGCTCTTCTTACTCGACCTTCCTTATCTTTCCCGTGTAGACCGGTTGTGCTGTACAAGCTAACTCTTTAAGGGCGATTAGCAACCGAGTTAAGGCGGCTAGGGGAGTTAGGGGATAACGTTACAATCCAGGTGCGGCCTAAAGGTAGAGAGGTTTTAAGTGTGCTAAGTATTTTAGTATCCTAGGTCTTCTTCGTCTTTAAATAGTTCGCCTTAGGCACCTTATTAAAGGCGCCGGTTATTGCTAAGCGTCTTCGCCGCCTATACTAATTTATAATCTTTTCTCCAAGCACGGTCCAGCAGTTATGAGGATATAGTTTAAAAGCAAGTCTTAATAGAAGGTAGGGGTATGGATAGTGTCAATTCTTTATCATAGCACTATTAGCGTATGTCTACACCTTATACGGATGCTGTTACTTACTTTAAGGTTCTTTTGACCCTCTATGCGCGCGCTCCTCCGCGGTAATATCCTACGAGATATATATACAGTCTGCCAGACGCCATTTTTACTCACTTTTGAACTTGACGCTCCACGCCGTGCAGGCTTAGCAGTTTTGCAATTCGTCCGTTCAAGTCTCAGTTTGTCCTTCGGCTGCGCCCTTTTTAAGATATAAAAAATGTAAGTCAAAAGGAGTTCGAATCCGTAAATAGTGTTGTCGCGAAGGCCTTTTATGAATTGAAACTTCTCGTCATCCGTAAGGAGCTCACAAGTAAGAGCGGCGAAATCGTACTTCTCATTCGTGTAGGCGTTGTAGACGCGAGCGATTTCTTTATTAATAGAGAGCCGAAGCCGGGCCTCAAGCCCCTCGCGAGGCTTACCGTCAAGACATTCCCGTATAATTTCAAAAAATTGGTTATTTCCTATAAGCGGGACACTTTGAAGATTGTATTGTTGCTATAAAAGGTCCAACTCGGGCTCAGAGATACCGCGACTCAGAAGAGTGTCTCTAACGGACGAAGGGCATTGAGTTAGGTTGGGTGAAGATGCTATAGGTAATCCACTCTGCTTGAAATTCATATTTGGCATTTATCTGGGGGTTGAATAATAAGGAACGTTGCGATTATATTAGCGCGCCTTTGTTACCTCGCTACCAGTTAATCATCACGTGTAGGCTATATAAGCTTGGCACCTTAGATGCCTAAACCGCTTAATAATAAGTTTAAAGGACCTCCTCCTGCTCCAATATTATAGGAACGGGTAGACGCCATCCCCTACTAGCATAATTGTAGATAATATAACCCGGGTATACTGTTCAAAATGCTCGCTCATTTTGAAAATATACTAGCATGGCGCGTGGATCCCCCTTATACTAAATTTAGACCTTCCTATATTAGATATCAGGCTTAGTAGGACAAGTAGACAAGAGTATTCACTTATAACTCCACCCGGAGAGACTGCACTTTAATAAGAATAAGTATATTCCCCGTAAATCAGTATACAATTATTTACAATGTATATAGGAACCGGAGGATATCATACTTTAAGTTCAATCGAAAACGAGGGGGACGTTTAAGCTATTCTTTTCCCTCTATCAAAGTCAGCAATATACTCCGTCCACCTCCTAAAGAACAATAATTAGCGGCTCTCCCTAGCTATAGATCCTAGCTTTCTCCCATCGCCTAGCAACAGCTCTTTAGATAATAAAGATAACATTGCGCAGAATAATCCGATCGTTATTTTACAGTCACAAGATAAGGAAAAGTTTACATTCGGCACATTACTAGAAAGTAACGTAGTCCTTAAATATCCTAATCCGGCAGTTAAGGACTAGTGCTGGATAAACTTTATACACTTCTAGCTCTACCTAGACCCTAATCATGGCGCAGTAATACTACACAATAAATCAACCTTTACTTTTGTCGTCCAGCCTCTCCTCACTAAGTGTATCACGCGCAGAGTTCCGCCACATAAAGAAGGAAGACTTAATTGCGGCAGCTAGCGCCTCCAGCTTGGTAAAGGGCTAGACTTTCGCATCTATATTAAACCATATAGTCCTAGGGGAGAGCTTTATAGCCAGTTACTCCTTTCCAAGAATATGGCTATGCTATTTAGGAAACCTATACAAAAAACAGCCAAAGCTAAGCCCCATAAAGAGTCCATTAAAGCCCTACTACCGGCTACAGCAAAATCTGTGGGAGATAAGATCCTTAGAGTAGGTTATAGAAGAGTACATGCTACAGCTAGACAAGAACGCCATAAATCACGGCTATCGCAAGGCTCCCTCGACCTTAGCGAAATAATTGGCAGAACGCGTTCCGCAACGGTCTTCAAAACTACACTTAATGGAATAAAAGTCGTAATTAAGGTGTGCCACAGATCTAGCGCCAAATTGTCAGCTAATACGTGGAGAAATAAGGTGGACATTCTCATTAAACTCCATAAACTAGATTATATAGGTACTCAGATCTCTATTATTACTCTATCTAACATTACTGCAGCCGTGTATTACCAGGCTTATAAGCTATAATACTTAGACTTTACAAATCGTCCTTAAATATGCGGGGCTATCCCTAGCAAAGTTTATCAACGGAAGGCTAATATTGCAGCTATTAGAAGACTTACAATATTAGATACTTTTAGATGTTAGCAGGGGTATAGACTATATTTATACTAATAATATTATCTATAGAGACCTAACACCTCAGAATATACTCTACAATAGAACAGTAGCTAAAATATATAATTTCGGACTTTTGCATAAAGATGGAAATTTAATTAATTATAACAGGGGATCACCTTGCTATATACCGCAAGAATATCTCTTTAAAGGTCAATAAGGTGCCCCTACCAATATTTAGGCCTTTAGAGTTATTATACTATTTATTTCCAGCCTAATGCCAATTCCACAAGGTAACTGGTTAATTGTGGAAATTTTCTCGCAACCCAGAGTCCAGTTGGAGATGGTTAATTAGCTTTATAAAGTGGATAAAGTTGCGGCTAAGATTCCAGAGCGTCTCTCTCTTGTCTACTAAATGCTTACCAACAATCCAAAGAACCGGGTCACAGCTGCAAAGTTAGTTAAAAACTTGTCGCCTTATATCAAACTCACCGCCTAGCTTAAAGGCGTTTATTTCCTATACTCGCAGATATCTTAACGCTCTCCCTACCTGTCTTTAGTCTTATCAAACCACTCGGAAATAAGGAAAGGGATTTAGACTTAATAATAGTTTTTCTAGTTAATTATACGGAAGGCCAAGTACTACTCCTCTAATATTTCACTACCTAAATATTCCTCTAATTTCCAAACACAATTGCTAATTGTACTATGGCTTATTATCTAGTTCCATAATATCTAGTTCCCTAAAAGTTTAGATATATTACGGTCACATCCAAACTGGTTATTATATGTCTAGCCATAGTGGGAATAAATTTTTATTAATGGACTAAAGTGACAAGTAAATTAAGTGGTAATGGATGGCAAAGACGGAATCATAAGTGGCTTAAACTCCCAGCTCGACCCCTCGCGGTTTTAATTTTAAGGGCGCGTCTTTACAATCACCTAGAAATTCTCATATCAGCCTTAGTCTCCAGAGTAAATAGTTAACTTACCACAGTTCTCATCAAGCCGGTATTCGCTAGAATAGAGTGTTAGCTATATATAACATAACAATAGTTTCCTTATATTGCAACCACATTTGCTGGGCATCTTTTTTGCGTCTCCTGGTACTTTGTGCACTAAGCTCTTACCGTATATCAAAAATAAGTACACTTGTAGTAAACCTAGGTGTAGTCACACATATTATGGTAGTAGAATAGAGAAGTGGAATCTTGTAATAAAATAGGCCATTATACTCTAATAAGAGGACCATAAAACAGTATATACGTAAATCAATTACAAGATCTATCAGTACGAAATAGGCAGGTGTATAACAGACAGTTAAAGTCTACAAAGGCTTTAAGAATAAGACAGAAGGAAATAATACTAGCGTTTATAGCTTAATTAAGGTTGACTCTCTAATCGGACGCATTAATCTAAATCAAGATAGCTAGCTGTGGGTTTATATAAATCACTTACCACTTGCCTTAAAGTCCGTGGTAGGGGGAAGCTGGTAGCGTATACATTATAACGACTGCTTTCGTGCCATTCGACCCAAGTCTAGCCATGATAAGACTATTGCAGACAGTTTAGGGGAGGCCTCTATAGATATTCATCTCTAGCCACTAGCTAAGGACAATGGTTTCCAGATTCTGGATAATAAGCGCATAGTTACCCAAGTTAAATAAAATAAATAGACCTTTGGTAGCATAACACGCTTCTATTCTCCCTAACAACCCGCCTTATATCTGCTCCTGCAAAGCTTCAAAGCAAGTAATCTTGCTAGCCGTTTAGAGGGTTAGCCTAAATCAGTTATTATAGATATTAAAGCATTGATATATATAGAGTCTCTAACACTGCAATTATCCTTATATACCCAGTCGCTTACCAATCCCAACCTGTATAAACAACCAAACGGGAACCATGGACGTAAACGCCAAGCATTAGAAATCTTAAAGGCACCCCTACTAACATTGCAATCATTCCTATATAACCAGTCACTTCCCAATTCTAGTAAATATATAGAGCCTCACAGGAACCTACCTAAGCAGAGCTTAGGAAAAGAGTGGACTCTAGTTAAAGACGCCTTAATTATTAAGCACCGGGGGGAGGGTATAAATTGGAATAAGATAGTAAAGCGAATATAGGGAAGAACCCCAATAAGTTACCGTTTGCAATACCGAAACCACCTTAAAAAGAAAATTGTCTGGATTGCCTAGGATTTTAAGAAGAAAAATAAGTTAGCTAGAATATTTAATTAGTAAGTATAACCTTAACCATCTTTCCTATCTCTGACTTTTTATAATAATAATAATAAACTAATAATGCCTTTAGCTTAAGACCCCAAATATAGCAGATAGTTGCTATAGAAATGCAAATGCCCTAAAAAGCCGTAAAGTCTATGGCTTGGCAGCTAGGACAGCGCGAATTAAGTATACATACTAAAGCTCCGGCTAGCCCTATCCTCCTTTGCTCCTACGGAGGATATAATGGCTTTTTACCATTTAATTAGGAAAATCCGGAATTTTCTAGAACACTGCTAGTCTCGCTGTGCTATATATGCAATCACGAATTAAAGAACTATAGTGTAATATACATAACAACGCCAAATCTCTTAACAGAGCATTACACTGTCGCTTAACAGGGATGGCCAATGCCAGAAGTTTACTATACGGGTTATTAAAGGTTATTTAGCTGATTTTAGAATACATAAGAAGATCTAATATTTTACAGTTAACCTTAGTGCGTTAAATAATATAAGAAGTTTAGCTTATAAACCTAAAGTCTATATTAAATTTAAAACCAATTCCTAGCTACGCTTATCCAGTATTTAGTATTATAATTACTTCGTCTCTTATCCAATTCTTATAGTAGCCACTGTAGGAAACCTTCTAGCTAAGGCGGTAGGATTTGGTCTCGAATTAATACGCTTATCGCTTTAGATTAATATAAGCGCAACTAAGTAACTCTAACAAGCGGCTTTAAGGGAGGATAAAATAAGACAGATCTAAGCCAATTAGCAACTTTATAAGCTATATATGTTATTAAACTTACCTCAAGCACAATAAGATCAAGATTAAGTAAAATAAGATTGTTATTGCAAAGGCATAAGATTGAACTTATAGACAAGGGGAGCTCCACAGCAATTAAAAGTAAGAGCACCACTTTATTTGCAAATAAAAAGGGATATATAGGCTTATTCTCCTTGCACTCTTTTACACGCTCTTTAGATGAATGCCAAGCCTATCTTAGTTTATACGCAAAGAATGAAATAAACGTGGTTTCTATCGTTGACAATACTAATTGCAAAATATGCGGTGCTAAAGGGTTTAGCCTATACAAAACATTAGCCTCTACTATAATATATTCTTTATTACGTACCATTTGGAACCTATTGTTAAACCTACACCAATAGATGCTGTTAAGCTTGGGATAATAAGCATTGGAACTTTATACTGTCCTAAAAAGTAACCAAAAAGCACAACCTCCTTTATGAGCTATTATAAAAATTAGTATATATATATAACTCTATAGCAGGGAATTAACATTATAGTTAAGTAACCATTGGAATGCAGCGCCCACTAAGGCTCGGAGAGCCATTATATTCCAAAGGCCGGCAATCTTGGCAGATGGTTTAAGTATAGCAAATATAGAGGCTGCTAGTTCTAGGTAGACAAAAATTATATATAAAAGAAGCGCAACAAGAGATACCTAACGGATAGGGTTAGTTATAGATCGAGTATAATAAGCAGCCCAATATGCAACCTAAATACAGCATAAAATTGAGGGTACTAAAAGCGCCAATAAAATAGAAGCAAAGAGAGTGTACATCCTTAAAAGGGACTAGTGTAATAAGGCAACTAGGGCAAAAAGCGGTAATAAAAAGGAAGGCCGTAAGTAACAAGTAGATTAAAGGCGAACTTACATTCTCGGCCTTACATAGGGCGTAAGTAAGGTTAATATATTATCCAATCTTCCTGTCTCGCCCTTAAAGATTTATTAAGATCTTACCACATCCTCCTAGAACCTAAGTCAACTTCCGCAAAGCCCGGGCTCGATATAGTTAAGCTATTAGAAAAGCAGCGCTAAAGTATATACCCTTAGAGACACGGGCATTCCTAAATTGTTCTAAGACTATTACACACTTGCCTAAAAATGGTATAGTTAAAATACTTATAGTTCAGTGTAATGCTGACTTTGCTAGATGCTACTGCCGCCATTATAATTAGTTGGATTTACTATGCCTAATATAGCCGGGTTATAGGGATACCCTATAACCCAGCTATATTAGGCATAGTAGCTAAAAAGCGGCCCTAACTTCAGTCCCCTTTTGCCCATTTACTGCAATACTTTAGGTAATAGCAAAAATAAATAACTTAATAACGTTAAGTATATCTTATTTCTCAAACATCCGTTAACGCGTGCCCTTTTGCTATTGTACCAGTCAGCAATCGCAATAGTATACTCTTTTTTAAGTCAATTCCACTAGTCTCCGCCTCCCTACAAACCTATCCGTCTTCTTACTTATGCTCTTAAATAGCGGCACTAGTTTCGAATGCTTCTTAATTGCGGCGTTCCATAGGTTCTTGTCTTATTACAATACGTAGCGCCAAATGCTGGTTATGCATTTAAGGCGATAGGGTAGCGAAAGGCAGCCAAGGTGTTATTAAGAAAAGGCAAACACATATTCGCAGTTTTGCGAACTATACCTATTACTATAAGGCCGCCAATCCTAGCGTTGCCACTTTATGCTCGTATAGCTAAATATTCTTTTAACTTCCCACTACACCTATCTCCGAAAAAAAAAAAAAAAAAAGATAATCGTATCAATGGCCGATAGACCGTAATCCTTATACGCGAACTATCTAGGAAACCAACCTAAAGCGGCTGCAGTTAAGGCATGCCAATAACAAGACAATATATCACGCTAGATAACTACTAGAGGTAACTCACTCTCTAAATCAATTTCTAGGGAAAGCGAGGGAATCCATACTCTAGGCAAGAGCGGACAGGATTATAAGAACACGCCAGCTAGGGATTTAACAGATAGAGAATACGTTTTTATAACTAGTACGCTTAGGAAAAAAAGGACAAAGCAGTTACGGCTAGTAGTAAGCAATCACACCACCTTCTATTAGCTCAATGGCAATGGCGGGGGGCTACTAACTACTAGCGTTTTGGAAATTCGAAACCAGAATCAACTTTTACGTACCTTATATATCAATCCTATATGGCCGGATCTTCTACTTCAACCTAACTCACGCCCTATTTCTTAAGAGCAGCTTGCCTCAGAAGTGAAGTCTATATATACTGGCCTTACGATGGTAGAGACCAAGTGTATTTATATAGATAGAGCTTAGGCCCTTGCTGCTCCTAAAGCCAAAGGAGATCCTAATTCTAAATTAGCAAACGATCACTAGCAAGCATTAATTGCTCTACACTAAACCCTACTTCATAAGCATTACAACTTCTTCTTAGCCTCTTAACATCCTTCTGCTTCCCCCGCATTATATTATCTAGTATTAAAGTACTCTATGCCTGCTAGGATATAGAAATATAGGATCCACTCTTTCCTTAAGCTATTACATTGTCGGCTGCCCAAAAGTTTAGATTATATACTCCAATTTATATACCTTATTTATTAGATAATGGCTCTTCTCTACAAAACAGTGCCTACATTTAAGGATACTTAGATCGAATATCTTAGTAATCTTAGTCAATATCGCATGGCTATTAAAGATAATGACCTACGTAATCGCGAAAACTAGGCAGGTGTTGCACGTTTCTAGTACAGTAAAGCTGCTAATAAGAGCGCATCTGTAGGCCGTTTATACCACCATCTAGCTATACTAGCGCGGCCTAATACGCTCTAACAACTTTACTACTATTTATGGTCCTTAACCTGCGTCTAGCCATTTATAATCACCTAAGAATCTATCTTAACACTATTATATCCAATCCTTGGCCGTTCTGGAACGTTATATTTATACTCTCTACCCATAGACACAAATTTTATTAAAGCTCACGGTATTCTCTTTAAAAAGGTATTATTGGAAGGCTTTAAAGAAGCTCTTATATCGTTCTTAAGTTAATTAGATAATTATGTCAGGCGCATAGCCACTAAATAGAAAGAGCAAGGTGTCTATATTACCGTTACTAATATTACTAGACTTTTTGATTACGGCTTATAGGACTTAATCCTCAGACGTGCCTTCTAGTTATACGCTAAAAAATCGCTCTATGGCTCTTACACTAAACGACCATCAACTCCCTCAGATAATAATTTAAGTCGTTTACTATCTCCAGTCTCCCTAAAACCAAAACACTTTTCTAACAAAGAGCTATCCGCTTAGCTCCTTAAATTGTCCTCTAATTTCGTATTCTCCTATACTTATCGTCTAACATTTTAAACTTTAGCTCTTGTTCTTCAGCGTATTGGGGACAAAAATGTTCTTCCTTATATTCACGTTTTGTTTGCATTCCTTTCCACCGCTGTTTCAATCTCATACGTTAGCACATCGCTGTGCAACATTACCCCCTGGTTGGAAATCATTACTTTCCTTAATATGTTATTAAAATCTAAGAGATATAAGCCGCTTATTACAAATGATCTGTTCCCTTAAGATCAAAACAACAACCGTCTATTACCAGAAGATTACCTTATACATAGGCAAATTTAGAGTCAATGCTATTTCCCAGAGTAGTAGTTTGACAGTAAATATAATAAAGAGGAGCGCTCTCTTAAACTCGCCTCGACAATTAAATCAAGAACAGAGCGCGTTCTACGCCTTAGTCAACAAATCGCATCTATAAGATTAAAGGCCACAATTGAGGACTTTTAGCCTAATTTTGTCTTAGTACAAACGCTGGATATATTATAACCAAACATCCAATACGTGGTCTGCTAATAAGGGTTCTCATTCCTCAAACCATACGTTATTAGTTAATGTAATAGACATAGATTTATCAAGTGCACAGCCTTAAGAGTTTGATAGGATATTTCATAGAAGCTACACTATAAGATAATACAGCATGTCTTCTTTTAGTGCTCTATTAATAGTCCTATAAACTAGGTTGTAGTTTGTAACACCAGTTTACTACTTAATTAACAAAAGGTATTCCAGATACTACTTAAGGACGGTTAAAACGTTATGGTTCCAAATAGTAGTGCGTAACCGTATATAATATTAATTTTCAGACGTATCTAACTAAAATGTCTAGCCATCGCTAAGCTCCTTATACTATCAACAAACAAAGATTCGGCAGGCATAAATATATAAGATATACAAGATGCTCTCAGTAGCACCAGGGCCGCTATTATAGATAAGAAGAAAGTGCGAATTGCTACTACTATAGGTAGTAATATTACTTACCAGTTTATAGCTGAGTAGATAGGCAACTATATAACAAAAAAAGGGGGGAATTTAGTCGAAGTCATTATTGGGGTAGCTTATAGTCAAAGCAATCTCAACCAAGAGGCCTGAAAAAATCATTTAGGGGACTATCTAGGAGTAAAACCTGCCGTTCTTATTACTAAGGATAGAGCAATGAGATACAAAGCTGCCAAAGAGAGGGTTTTAGCTATCGCGACATCCATAATCAAGCAGGTCTTAATTATACCGGGTAAAAGCCGATCCTAAAAAGTAAGGTTTATATTTCGCTTTAAATCCTATATTAAATAGTTTCTCGCACTATGTATAGGCCTTTAGGGTGGATTAATTACCTTTTTAGCACCTCCTAGGTGTTCTTAAGTGTATCTCCTAAGACAGATATATCTCGCGCATAGGAGGCTAACGCATTTGCCCTATTTATATCTCTTTTTTATTTTTTATTTTATAGCCCAGTTAACCAAATACCCTAGAACGCCGCACTTAAACATTCTAGCGGCCCTTATTATCCTATAATCAATCTTTATACGGGCACAGTCAAACCTTATTTAATATTTCTTTGTGCCTTTTTTAACCCTCTAAACAATCTAACCCGAATCCTTTACGCCCGCTTCATTACGCGTAGTATACGCTAGAATGGCCGTGCTGGCCATATATAGGCCGCTACATGCATTAGACGCCTAGTATCTTATCCATATAAATGCATTTGCGGTGCCCTTCCCGCCCTTCCCGCCCTTTATAATATTTAGCGGCCCAGACTTCGTATATAGCTACAATCAGACCTCTAAATAGCACACTACACGCGACCACTAACCGGTCTTTGTCGTGCGCAGCGCCTCTAGACAATGAATATACAGCTATGCCGATCCTGCCTACCAACCCTTATTCAATCCTAAAGGTAATACTTGCAGGCAAGTCACCTGCTATATATGCACCCTTTGCCCTCCATTTGTTCTCAACGCCTCTAAGACAGGAATTTACCTGTCGTCACCTATAGGACGTGTATATATAAAGTCAACCTTTCTAATACACGCTGCAATCTGCGCCTTGCCATCTGTCATGCAACTTTAGGGACTTTAATATTAGGCCCCTCTTCCATTAGCCCTCTATAGAAGAAATTGCCAAGATATCTAGTATGTTATAGTACTGAAACTTTCTTAACCGAGTTTTTACTAAATTTATATAAGCCGTATAGCAACCTACCCTTTAACCCCTACCGGCTAGGCTAAGTAAGCAGAAAAGTGAAGATGGTCTAGCGCCTAAAACTACCGCCCGCGATAAGCAGAAGTAAAGAGAACTTAAGTCAAAGCTAAACCAAATCCTAATAGTAGTGAAACTAAGATTAACTCCTTTAGAAGGGAAACATTATTATTATAAGTATAAGTATCACAAGAAAGCGTACGAATATAGGCAAGCATCAGAATATGCAAGTTGTAGGCATATACGTTACATTAAATACTTAGCCTACGCGTAAAGACTCCAGGAATATAGCTTGGTTAAACCTTGCATAGTAGGCCAATTATCCTTAACCTTTACCGATCACCCATTTTCTATGGCGTTTTGCAGCCTCCAAATATGCTTCGGCCGCAACTAATCTAGGCTTAACGCATTGAATACGCATTCGCTAGTCTTCGTCACCTACCACACGCCTGTATATAGCCTTGGTTGATCTCTTAAGCTCAAACATACCGCAATTAACGCGCCCCCCGCTACGTCTTGAGCAAGCGCTATAATATTAAAGGTGGCAAGAACCCCGTACTTCCACTATAATCTTCGCGTTATAATCTACACCTCGCAATATCAGCAACTCCCCTAATTAAAGAGTCCGTAAGGAGTGAATACCATGCCCTCTAATAATACGCTGCGAGGTACTGCGAATGCAGACCTCTTCTCTAACGACACCGACACCATCACTCCGACTATAAATATCAACTCCGGACCTAGACTATCACTCCTTAAACGCATTCTCTCTTTTCTACGCAGCATTCTATACAACAACGGGGATGGCCGCTATGAAAAGATACAGTTTGACAGAAGTAAATAATTTTAAGCCAAGCTATCTATACCCACTGCTGACCAATATTTAGTTAATAACTACACTAAGGGTATTCCGAGGGCGGCAGCAATTATATCTTTAGATCTACAGTTTCTAATATTTTAGCGATTTAAAGCAGAACGAGTACAACTTCTTTTATATTACGCGCTAAAGGTCGCCGAGGCGAAAAATGCACTAAATACTTATAATAAAGATCATGGCGGTGTCTCGTCCTTCTATGCCGAGAAACGAAATAAACTCGTAGTTGCCTTGGGCAGTGCGCTTCTAGAATATAGTAAAATAATCTAAATACAAACTTATAGCTGTAAACGGTAGCTAACATATAATAGATATAAGGGTAATTTATGCCTAATAAATATATCGCATTCCTAAGCCTAATGGCCGAGATGCGTATAGCTTTTTCAATCTCTTCTACAACTATAAATAAGTTACAGAAGTGTTTTTTAAATCTTGCATAAGTCCTATATCCAACCTACTTACACTTAATACTCGGCAGGACTTATGGATTTACGTGCTAATAGATAATTTAACCTGCAAATCTCCGATTCTAAAGGTATTCTGACCGCATCCCTAAGCCTAAATATACTAATTAAAGTAGCGCTTCTTGTTAACGGCGGAGTAGATAGCAAAGTCTAATAATACAGGTATTAATATAACAGACAATACCAGGATTATTTATTTAATCCAAATTATACGCTTTCTATTCTTGGCAATATCTCTATATTCACTATATTTTACCACACTTTCTAGTGCCATTATTCCTTTTACCGCTGCATTACTCGTTGTTGGAGATATACCGTTTCATTAAGTATTCGTTCCTATTGCAGCGTATATCTTAGGCCTTATTCTTCTCCTTTATAAACACTAAGGCAGTATGCTAACCGAAAATCTTCTATAGGTTTTATATTATACATAAGGTTATAGCTAAGAGTGGTAATAGTCCCGGCTATAATAGTATTTAGACCCTTACCCCCGTGACTAGAGCGGCAAAGTACTATTAGGATAGATGGAAACAGTAACTAGGGATCTATAAGGGTCTTAAAGCTTAGATCTAATTTAAATTCGTTATTCTTAATTTAATATAAGCCCCTTTAGTGCTATTATTAATACTTAGTACTTTTCAACATCTAGATAAAATTATATTATTAAATAATAATTCGAATATTCAAAGGCTTTTTAAGTATTGAGCTATCCATATCTTTCTTATAGGCACTCCCGTCACTATACGGTGGATCAAGTCTAGATTGGCCTGCGATTTATCTTGTAATTACGGACAGAATAAGTTTACATTTATAGCGTTTTAATGCTAGCCTAAAGTGCTAAAGGGCCCCTCTAGTAATTCAGCGTATAATCGCCATTAGGTCTTTATTTAATGTAAGAAATGCCTAGGATAGTCGGAACTTGCCAGCTCAAACACACTATATATACCTTTTCACTTCAACCACCTCCAGCTTCCTTCGCACACTTCACTTCCACCACTCTTACCCAATTACACTCTCCTCCATATAGATGGAAAGCTAGCTAGCGACGCAAGAAGCACCCAATTTGGGGCGTCTTTATATCGCGAAGCTCTTAGAAATACCACGGATAGCAGTTATTGCCGCAGCAGCATTCTTCCATTCTAAAGTATGGCAATATCAGAGACCATTCTATATCAATTTCGTAGAAGATACAGTTAACTACTATTATAACTTCCTTCTACGAGAAACTCGAAATCCGAATAGTATTATACTTATAGTAGATAACAGTTTTAAAGGAGATGAGCGTAATTACGTCTACAATACGCTCAAAGGTATATACCCATCTATGGAGAATGCCGTTTCCGTAATTGTCGGTGTTGGGATTATGTCTCTGCCAGAGGGATCCAATCAAAGCGGTTAATTTCAGCCAGAAGGTAAGTGTTATTAAATGTTATTAGGGCGCCTAGGTGGATTGGATCCCTTCTAACACAAACATAGATATAAATGACCTTTAGGAAGAAGTTCCAAACCCAAAGAGAGATATAAGCGAGGTAGCTCTGTCGCTCTATTTAGAATATACTAAACCAGCTAAGTCCAGGTGCGATCCCTTACTTAAGCCTTAGAATTAGCTCTAATGTCCTAATAACAGATGGTTTGGCTCTATGCATTATATGCGTCTCCAAACACTGGTAATACATCCAAGATTTCAACGACGTGGGCATAGCAAAACAATTACGGAGTGGTTCAAAACCATCTTATTTCTGGACAGCACTCCACTTGGCGTATCTTCTGCGCCAGGTAGCAAAGATTTCTACTTAAAACTCGGATTTAAGATAAACGAAGAAGTTCCTATAACAGAATATCAATATCACTCTAGATTTACACTCTATATATGCACTTTTCGACCAATTCTAGCAAATGAAAAAGAACTAGCTTATAAGATAGGCTATAATATAAAGAGCCAAGAGTAAACCCTTATATATAATAACTGGATAGTAAGTTTCCTTTTTATAAAAAGAAAAATATAGATTAATGGTAAATAGAATAGAGTACAGCCTCTACTTAAAAGTCAAGGCTTGTGTAATCCTCTAAAAGGATAGAGTAATATTATAGAAGAAGAGATACGGGCTCTAGAGTATAAAATCGCTAAAAACAAAGAGCTACAGCCATAGTATTTAGAAGGATGGTATATGGTAAAGAAGGGGGTAACAGTTACAAATCGCCATCGGCATTGCCGTTAGTCCTTACCACTTACCTAATATATATAGTGAGGCTCTAGAGCCTCTTGCAATAAGATAAAGTTATTATTCTTTTAATCTTTTGATCCTCCAATTAACAACTATCGAATAGAGCAGTCAAGAAGGAGAACTCTGTCGAATTAATATAGGCTGTTAAGCCTTAATATATACAGTTAAGTGAAATAGCCGAGACACCCCTAATCTATACCTATAGAGGAAACATGTCGATTAGGTAGCAATGACATAACAGTTTCAAATCGTCGTTAATGTCGACGTTAGCTTTTGCCACCTACCTTATATATATATAGTCTCTTTTCTTTCATAGATCAATCTTTACACGAGTTTTCCTGACCTTAATTTTCCGGTCGACAAAACAGGACGAACGATCGCAATTAGCGCGTCGTTTGACAACAATAGCCCGTTCTAGTATCTATATAATCCACTATTAGTTCGTCTTATTGCTGTAGCTAAAGGATGTTAAATGTACTTTTAATACCTAAAAACTTATAGCTATTCTTCTTATGGCTATATACACTAGTCTAGTGTTTCTTAAAATGCGGTATTAAAAATGGTCGCTAGATAGGTGCCCTTTATAGCTCCGCGAATATTATAAGTATAATAGGCTTATACAAATGCTTCTAAACCGAAGCTTGTAGATTGCTACTATACAAGAATATTAAGCTAAGGAGAAAAAGGAGAAGAAGACTGTTAGTAACTAATAAGATACAAGGGGTCGCCAAGGCGCTAGTAGTAAGCGAGCCAATAGCGATTTTCCATCCCGGGGATGGAAAATCCTAATTGGTTAGCTCTACGACTAGTGCTGGTAGAATATGGTAGAATTTGGCAGATTGCCCAAAAAGCGGCAAATTGCCCTAGAAACGGCAATGTAGCAGGTAACACGCTCCAGCACCATCACACCTACATTTTATTATAAAGAATAGAGATCTTGCTAAAACAAATCTCTTGTCAACCCTTAGCACTTTTACTATAGGACTATTTTAGTAAATAGAAATAGATAAGTAAAATCGTCATTGCTAAGCTCTTTAAAGAAATAGCCAAGGGTTAGGAGCTCCTTATAGGTGGTAGGCTTGATAAGGTACGTCCTATAAAAAAAAGATTTGCTTTTAGCCTACCTAACCACTTTCCCTTTAACAAGTAAGAGGAAATCGTCATTTTTCTCTATAGGAAGAATAACGTCCACTATATTAAGGCCTTTATCCGTGGGGCCCTTGACCCGGATAATATAAGGACTAGTTAAGTGTAAACTAGGCAAAGGCCTAGAGCAAACTTTAATAGCTACTATATAATTATCCAAAGAGGGCCATCCTTCGTGTCGGAAATTTGTATTTATAAAGAAGGTATAATTAAAGGTTTAACCTTTGGGGAAGCAGTTCTGTCTATATAAGGTCCCAATTGCTAGAACTAGCGGCTTAACCCCTAAAGGGGGCTAATCGAATTTGGCGAATATATTATAGTCGCCAGGATGCTACATCTACACCAGTTAGCCTAGTATTAAAGAGAGATAATATATAAGCTTACGTCTAGTATTAAGTGTTGGTGATAGAGTTAACGTAAGCTATAGAATTCTTAAGAGCAAGCAGTGCTTCTAGGTTCTTAATTAGTTACAAGATATAGAAATAGTAAAGAACATACATAATCAATATTGCGGGATATGTAGTGAATAGTAAAGGGAGAATTTAAGGTCTTAGTAGCCTTATTGTTGGAATCACGGTGGGGGGGGGGTTTTTGGTTTCAATCGATTTCTTTCTGTCTCCCTCCGAGGATCGTAAGGATCGCGGTGCCTAAATAGGGGGGGCTGAGGTCGGACTATCTATCGGGCCGTAGGTGGTCAGGTGACCTACGCTACGCTATACGGCCCCTGCCGCATACGCTCTGCGCGTAACACTATTTACAACCTCTACTTATACAGACACTTATATACCCTAGCGAAGATTAGACTAGGATACAGACTAATATATTAAAGAAGACTAAGGGCTTACCTTAATTCGAGCATCATACATACGGGCTACTATAGTGTGTTAGGTAATAAAGACCGATAAAATATATATTCTAAAGGCAACAAGCAGTTACTAATTAAAAAAGGTGCAATAGAACATAGCCCCATATGGCGTTCTAGGCCAGCAGGCATATACGCGCAATACTAGCGGTGGCAATAATAGGTAAAAGGGTGGCTTATTAACCCTCCCCTCTTAGGCATTATATTTTATTATTATTTGTTATTATCACCTAGCCTTTTTAGTAGGATCGCTCTGCACAAATATTATTAAATACTGAAGGCAACAAGAACTGAAAAGTAAATGGGTAAACTAAGAGACAGGAGCATCAGCGAGTATATAAACCGGGTTTATATATACAGGTCTTTTCAGAATTCCTTAGTTAATAGATTTAAATCTAAAGAAGGTTTTTTCAGGGAGAAGCAGACTAGAACGAGCAGATCTTAGGTTCTTAGTTAATAATAGGCAGCAAATTTCTCCTTCTCCGCAATCTTTACGTTGGGCCACAGTGGTATCCGCAACCGGTAGATTTATACGCTAAGCCAATACCAAATCAACAGCAAGGTAGTAAGAGGTCACTATAAGACTTATACACAGGTCGTCTAGGAAAAACTTAAACTAGTAAGTTAATAATATATTGTGTATATCCACTAAGCATCTTATTATCCAAATCGCTAGGATAGTAATGGCTTAGTTTCCTTAATAAATACCTTTACTTCCTTTACCTCTTTTTCTTGTCGGATTCTAACCTGTTTTACTACCTTAAATGCATTATTAATAACATTATACTCCCCTTCTATCTTACCCTCCTCTTTAACGTAGACCTCCTATTACTTCTTGCATTCGCCTGGCCCGAAATCCTTCTTCTGTTTACAATTAATTTAACGAGTAATAGACTTCTAGTCAGCCTAAAACTTAACCAGCTCTTAAGGCTGTTTATCGCATATATTTCTTTTAAGGTCACCGTGGTCACGTATTCCTTAGTAGTATATACGCCTCCTCTAACAATACGCCAGAGAAAGAAGATATGTGTCCTCCTCTGTCCAATATAGACAAGGAAGAGTAGAGAACTAGCCAGGTCTATAAATCAGTAAGCCTAGCTATAGAAAGGAGGTAGGAAGCTTACCCATTATCTAGCTTATTAAGTATAGGGATAAATAAATTCATAGAGATAAGCTATCACTGTTTAGAAACCAAGACATAAAAGATAATATAAAAGGTAACGGCCTGCTACACGCTATTACAGGATACGTATCTTATACTAGAGAGAATATAAGAACCTCCACAACCCTATATATTATAGCGAAATTAGATTTGCTGGACTCTACCCATAGATATAAACTAGTGCGTTAATTACCCCAAATTCGATCATACATGCATACGGGCTATTAGTGCGTCAGGCAACAAGACCAGTAAATATATATCCTAGGGGAAGTAAGCCCTTAGCCCTAAGCCAACGCAGGCACTAACTTAGAGGAGTTAACAAATATTACAAAGGGGGAGAAGGTACTAGGGATGCAACTACAGGGTGCCAGGGTAACAATAATAGGTAAAAAGGGTTGCTTATTAGCCTTCCCTCCTTAGTCGTCGTGTGTTATTATCATAGGAATGCTTAGTTAACAATATAATCTTTCAGATTTAAGGTAAGATATAAGAACTTTAGTAATAGCAATAGCAATTATACCATTACTTTATAGAAAGGATTATCAAGAGCTTCGCTCATATAAGAGGGGTAGGGCAATAATAAACGAGTAACAATGTATAAAATATATTCAAGTATTAAAACAGCACTACCTAGACAGAAAACGCCCTAAATATTCTCTATACCATTTCCAGTTAAAGGGTACCATTTTTAATGGCATACTTAATAGAACCCCTAACTATCCAATTTCGTATACTACCGTTGGCGTCAAACTCCCACCTATTAGTATACTAATCATATCTTCTTATTCTTAATACAGAGAGCTCCAAAAACGCCTAAATAAGTTCCAGAATTTCTGTTATGCTTTTAGGAGCTTCAGAAAGATATATTAACAAAAAAGTACTTAAGACTGGTACCATTCCCTAGACAGTATAAATATAAGGCATTTATAATTATACAGGATATTACTTACTCAAAAACTTGCTAACATATTATTTAAGTGACTAGTAACCAATTGCCTAAAGCATTAGTTAAACTGCAATCTAAATAGGCAAGAAGGGTCCTTAAGTAATTCAGCAAATACCATTTCCCTTATATAGTTAGGGAGTGATGACGCGCACAACGCCTTAAAGTTAAGGTTATTAAATATTAAAAAGATTGTTCCCTTTTTAGATTCAGAATTATCCACTACTTTAACGCGAAGCTCTTCCTTTAATACCTTAGTTAGGGCCTCTTATAAAGGGAGTAATAAGGCAGATAACACGCGGCAAATTTCATCTACTGGGGCCGGAGTAGCTGCTAGAGTCGGAGCAGCTACTAGAGTAGGAGATATCTGGAGGAGTTAGGCTATAGTCTTAAAGACCCTTTCAGCCCCCATAGTTAGGCTAGATTTAGCTAACTAATAAAAGTTAAACAAAACAATAGAGGCAAGAAGCTACGCTACACTATAGAAAACAATATATCAGCACGCCCAGGGGGAGAGATGTCGGATAGGTCGCTTGCCTTAAGGTATTAATAGGTTATAAGGCCTGGCACAAAGATGCTTCCACACTAGGTAACGGCCTTTTATATTATAATAAGAAGCAGGCAGACGGAACAATCCCCCATATAGCATTCTAGGCGGTGCGCTGTTCAGTAGGTATATATACGTGATATTAGTGCTACAGGGTAACAAATACTAGTAAAGGTTGCGCTAAACCACATAGAGAGCCAGCCGCCTTTTACAGGTATAACTAGTAATGTGTTAAGTAAGAGAGTATAGATATCTAAAATGCACAATAGTGTATAGAATAAAAGCCATTTAAATATAGGCTGAAATTGCCTATTCTCTTATCCCAAATAAGTCCACCAGACTCGTTGCTGTGCAATTATATAGGTCTCCCATTAAGACTAATCCATGCTTTCTATATCCCTTTTTCAAAAGCCCACCGTAGAAAATACCGGCAAATACTATTTTGCATTTAACTACTAGAGTTTTACCCCCACCACTATAAATACAGCGTAGCGATAACCAGGTTTCATAAAGTAGATTCAACATACTAAATTACCACACTCTGAATACTAGAGAAGCTTATAGGTATTAATTTAATCTTAGACAACAAGCCGTATAATTAAAGCATTTAGGAGTTAAGGAAGAAGACCTTACCTAATATATCTTAAGTATTCCATTCGACACCTCCTAGTCGCTTATAAAGATATAGGTCAGAGGAAGAGCTTGTTAATCTAATATAATAAACCAGTAGTTCTAATAGGTAGAAAGGATGTCTCTAGTGACAAAAAGTCACGATATTAATATAGCGGCTAATAGTTGGTGAACAGTATCATAGATAACTCCTTTAATGGAAAGTCTATTTATGTTATATAAGAGAGCTCCGCATGGCGTTTTAGGCGGTATATCCAGCAGGCATTTACGCGTAAGATCAATACGGCCAATAGGTAAGGATTATTAGAAGACCAATACTAGGCAATTCTATATAAAACCTTGCCCTCCACTGGCTTATTAGTGTCACAGTTAGGGAGATAGAGAACGAGATATACCATATAAAAGCTAAATATATAGTTCCACCCCTTTGCACCAAAAGTGACCCTATTCTTCTCGCCAATTTCTTTTCATTCGCAGGGATATTGCCTACATTTGTTTAAAAAGCCTGTTCCGGATTAGGCATAGATAAGCTGCGACTAGTAGGGAGCAGGAAGGCTACGGATTAAATAGGCAATAGGGGTGCGCACGGTCAAAGGTAAGAAGGCACGGGATGTCTACAGGCGTCAGTAGGTATAGAAAGGTGCGGGCTATATATCTACTTGCCTTTAATTACTTTCGGCACTAGGTACTAACTCTAGAGGTCTTCTAATGGTCTATTTATATGTTAGTTAGTAAACTGTAGTTAGCTAGGCTGTATGCTACTATAACAAAGACTGCTGCGGGTGGCTAAACACGCGGATTAAGTCAATTTTCAAAGCGATAGGGCCACAAACGCATCATTAAAGGCAGGAAGAGGGCACTGCAGAGCAGATCCCTTGGGGGTTAGGTAGGCGCGTGTGGGTTCGGTATAAATAGGCGTCGCGCATATATATTAGCGGCCCGTTGCAGGTACGGTGAAAGTGGCTGCATGTCTCGTGCAAAACTACAATTACTTGTAGCTTTCTCACCGGAATTTATGGCACTACTTGTTGTCTCTCTAAATAAGATGGAGTGACAAGAGGGCGGACATTTAAATAAAAAGCCTTAGAGGGTCTCCATTATACTGCCGAAAAATCTCCTAACCGCCTTCACGGCAAAAAAATTAAATTATTCCGTCATGACTTCTGCCCCTTAATCCTACCCCATGATTAGCCAACCCAGAGCCTCTGCAGACTTTACGCCCTTTACACAGCTATGGCAGTCACCGCCTCGTATACAGCAGAACCTGAGTCGCACCGCCTCCAGGACACACTACCCCGGAAAGGTCTTGCCAGCGGATTGTTCCCTTATGGCGGAACCAGTCAGGCCAACCCAACTTTCGAAGGAAGCTTCCCCTAAGGCGGAACCAGTCGGGCCAACCTAACTTTTAGAGGAAGCCATTAAGCTGATATAAGACTTTGCGAAGTGGCTAAGTACAACAAAACCAACTAACTGGGATAGAAAGAGTGATGGAATATATATATGCAATCATTCGCAATTAGCAAAGGAGATTTAAACCCTTAAAGAAAATCTAGTAAGCACAAAAATGGAGAAAAAAGAAGTATATACTTATTATATTAGAAACTGCCTGACGATACTATAGTGCTTAGAGTTGTCGGCCTAAGTATGCGCAAATTTACCTCATCAAGTCGCCGCTCCGGACTTTGCCTTCTTTGTGGTCGACCCTAGACAATACTAGGGAAGTATGTAACTATTGGGTCCGTTATTACCGTAGAGAGCGAACCTATATAGATTGAGCCAGATTCAGATCTACTCGTATATTGATCGAAATGAGCATGGGCCGGCCTCCTCAATATCTGGTAGAGTAAATAGATCTAGCTGCTCTGAGGAGGTGTTAGGGCTTCGTGCCAAGGAGAGGGTTGGCAAATCAAACGCTGGTTAATAAGCTAGTTGATAAGATAATTTAAAAAGGCTCGCAAAATCAAATACTGGGTCATTAGAAACACCATCAAATGCTAATTCTAAGTTATTTACCAGATTTTAAAAGCGATCAGTTTAGTTACACATACTACTTGCATTATAATTCCCGTGCTCCGCGCATACTCCAGTTAACTTGGCATTTAACAAATCTAGGGTACTATTATAAAGCTAAGAAAGTGCGATTACTGCATTGTTTATGGAGTTTATCGTAACTCCATCATTATCTCCTCGCCGTGCCTCGTCGTCAGTCGCCAACCCTTCCATACTTAGGTTATTAAGAGATTGCCCGCCTAACCCAGTGCTCTTAGAATCCAATTGAACTTATATAATATTTTCTCTGGTAGAAGGCAGAGTGGGGTAGTACGGCGATTTTAAAGACTATTCGGTGTTGCCGCCATTGCGATTAGGGTGTTGGGAAAGGTTCCTGTCTATAATAAAAGCGGGTCAGTCGAGTATATTTATAGGGATGTCTTAGAAACTCACTATTGCGTAAATCTTCCGCACCCGTCGCAGCATTAGGCATTAGGCACATTGGCTCTATATCTTGCTTATCTCCTTACTGAATTTGCTTTGATAAATAAGCATGCCTATTGTCTGCAGTTTGACTTAGGCGGCTAGTTGACCTAGCAACACCAGAACAATTTCCGTCCGCATTAGGATAGGGGTCCGATATATATATGTTAACACCACTAGCCTCTATAGATTTGACTAAGAATAGATAACCCTAATTCAGCTTATATACAACTCGTTTCCACAGGAGGAAAGGAAAGCTTACAGTTTATAATACACCACCAGTCATCTTAGAAGAATCGATTATAGTTTCTTAAAGCAATGTCGAAATTATAGTTTAAGAGGGTGCATATTTTTTGTAAGGTAAAAACGGAAACGAAATACGGCTCCAGATTCCTAATAACTATGGCTCTTATAATACAAGGAATGTTAAAAGGGCGCCATTCTGGTTCTTTATATGGCTTTATATAGCTCTTATCTGTTAGCCAATTTTTCAAATAGATAGAACTAATTTTAATATTTTTATAAAATTAATAGTATTGAGATAACTTTATACCAACTAGCGACGTTAGCAGTGCCTTATTTAAAATAAAAGTAGGTAGTACTTAGGAACAATCCTTCCAAAATCCTATTACCCTAGCCTACGCCTATTTTTGATTTTGTTTTGTTTTGGAGCTCTAAAATTATCTAGACTATCCAGCCGCAAGAACTACAAAGGCGATATAGATATTTATTTAAATAACTAAACCGCTTTGCCATAAAAGAATTGACATCCTCTATATTAGTCCCCTCAAGTTCCAGCAAACGGCAGAACGTCCCATAGATAAAGTCTTTAAAGAGAGAGATTTTTGTAATAAGATAATGGAGCTCTATAGATAAAGCAAGCAAGTCTCTAAGCTTTTTAATCTCCTCTGTGGAAGTACAGTAAGCTTTAATAAATTCCGCCGGATTCCATAAGCGGTGCTCTGCAGGTTTTAGGTAGGTATTGCCATTGTGGATACTCTTATTGGCACAAAGCGAAGATATCACAGCTTCTTTATAGCGCTCGAGTAGGAAAGATATTCTGGCTTTATCGTAATCGCCAATAAGGATAGATATCATAATATCGTTTTCTATAGAAGAGTAAAGCCCCGCATTTTGTCTTACCATATACCAGTTATCCGCAGTAGTGAAATTGTCGATAAAATGATTAAAAACTGTAAACTATTCGCTTTGGAGGGTTTCTATTATTATAATAGCCAAGCGCTTTTCTATAGTAGTTATAGTGGTTGAGTTCCCTTTTAGAGTATTAGAAGCTAACTCCTGTACCTTCCCTTCTATGGTGGCTGCTTAAGCAGCTAGAGCATCGGAGTTTTGTTCCAGTCGCCGTCGTTTACGTCATTTAGGGGGAGTATAGGCATATTTAACAAACTCCAGATCTTGCTAGTAGCAAGGCGGTAAGCCAGGTTGGTAACCAGGATTTTAAGCAAGAAGACGGATAGGTTCGTAGTAAGGCAGAGACTAGTAGAATTAACTTAACAGAGAAAGGGCATCCTACTACAATAATAGCAAAAAGGCACGCCTTAACAGATCTTCAAGAAATAATATATACTTAATATTATTTCCCCAAAAGTTATAAGCCCTTAGTAAGTTATTTATTTTTGCTATTACCTAAGGCATTGCAGTAAATTGGTAGAAGGGGACTAAAGTTAGGGCCGCTTTAGCTACTATGCCTAATGTGGCTGGGTTATAGGGATATTCTATAACCCAGCTATATTAGGCATAGTAGACTGCTAATCTAAGCAGCCACCTTCTTCCCTAGTAGGACGCCACCGCAATGTTTACAAGCCTTCGGTAATTGCGATCCCCTATAATAATCCCGGCTTATTAACAAAAAGCAACTATAATATCCTTAAAGTTATACAAGCCTTATTTCCCATGCTCTAGATTAATTATTTAATCCCTAAATACCTATTTAAGAGAAAGAGTACAGGGACTTTTAAGGCCTTAATTATAGACACTAAGTCTAAGACAGTTTTATTAATGCGGCACTCGGTTTGGAGAAAAGGAAAGAGGTGCTTACTATTATTGCAAGCTAACTTGGGTTTCTAAGATGGTATATAGTCCTTGGATATATATCTAAATCGAAAAATATAGCAAGGGGATAACTTGGATATATAAGAGCTGGTTTTGCCTAATTTAAGTATATATACACGTTTGCCTTCTATACGCTCTATTTTCTACCTTAGGCTTTTCTTACTAATTTGTTTAAGTTGCTTAATCCTACTTTACCTTAGTCTAGTATTGGTTAGGCTAACCAACCTCTTGCGATATTATATATTATAAAGCTAAAAGATTCCCTGGAGTAGGTGTGCCTTATATTTAAAAGTTACCTATCCTAATTAATTAAAGTCTAGGCTTAGAATTATATCCTATACAATACTCCCCTATTGCTTACCGGCCTAAGGTGCTTCCCGACAACCATAAAGCAAAAGAGAGTAACGCTACTTAGTTATGCTTAAGGATTATGCGTAACCTTAAGTATTCCTTATAAATGCCTCACATAAAGCGTGCGAATTCTCGGATTATTAGGAGACCCTTTTAGCTTCGATTTAAGATAAACTGGGCCTCCTAGAAATTATGTTTTCCCTCTCCTAGATTCCTTTCTATCTTAGAATCTATCCCATGCCTCTACTGTTTATGTTCAGGATTCTTCCTAGGCGAAGACACTGTATTTAATACTACATTTTAAGGGACACCAGGTTGGTGCAAATATAGTTATAAGAAGGATAGCCATGGGTTCTAGGTATTAAGAAATGCGTTTAACATCCTTTGGCTACAGTAATAAGATAGATTAATAGTGGATTATATAGATACTAGAACGGGCTATATATTCCTTCTATAGACTTTAGCGTAATTGTATTTGACGTATTTCTCTAAACTGCGATATACTTACCGAAGCCCTAATTGCACTTCGCGCGCGGCATCCTCTAAACGACATGCATGTAGCCAATCTTTACTACCCATAACACGAACAGTGGCCCTATATTCTATAAGTGTCTGGAGCATGGCTGGATGCGAGGCGATATTTGCCCTATGGGGACTTCCCTTATACTGGCTCGCAATCTCTGCATACATATCTGCGGCACGCTCGCCTTTGATTTAGGCCTTAATTCCTCTAAGATAGGTATTTACCGGTCTTTGTTATCTGCAGCACTAGCATTAGTAAGGCATTAACACACCTTCGTTACTTACTGTATACATATACTCCAAACCAGCTTAGCTAATATACACCGCAATATACGCCTCGCTATTAAAGACCTTATGCCATGCACACCTACGCCCTACTAGATACTAACTAAGAGTTCCCACTATCCTAGTCTCTATCCGTTAGATAATTTGCCATTTATTGCTTATTACGCCGCTTACATATAATCTAGCAGCAGTAGCCATCGTCGCCAGCCTACCTTATCTTTAAACGTGTTACTTATAGGAACCTATAACCACCCTTATACCCATCTATTTTTGTTCTCGAGGCCTAGGGAGACCGATAATTCCCCTCGCTATGATTTGATCAAGGTCATTATTAGGTACTTTTCCCTTTATTGCCGATTTTGGCTTAAAGTCTCCCCAAAGCCACACTAAACCCGTCGTTATATCTTTACTTATCGCACAAGATCAACTAGTCTTATTGCTATAAAAATGGTTTAAAATAACCAGTGGTTTTAGAGAAGGGGGTGTGAACCTATTAATTATTAAGATATACACCAGGCTCCCTTTAACTTATATAAGGACAAAGAACTTAAGGAAATTAAGGTATCTTTTTATATAACCTAATAGTTCTATAGGTCTAGGATATAATAGGCACCTGTAGCCAATCCTACGGTAATACGTATATCTTTAGGATATTTATTTACTATGGGATACAATACCAAGTTCTTATATACTTGAGCAAAGTTAAGAATATAGAAGGTGGAAGAGAATCCCTAAAACACGTAAAACGTAAAGTGCGATATGAAGGAAGAGGACAGTAATAAAGGTAGGCATAAGTATTAGGAGGATAATAATAGAAAGGACATAGCTAAAGGGATTTTAGCTTTGAAAATTCACTACTAAGTATAAATGTTACCTTTTGCAAAGAACTGTCTTTTCCATAATAGTATAGCAAAGGCTATTGTATAACGTTTTTATATCTCCACGCGTAACTATAGTGCCCATACCCACCAATAACTATACAATCCGCACCCCCTGTAATGGCTATTAGCCTCCCTATAATACGCAAGCACATTAAGAAGAGCTCCGCAGTAGTTCTATAAAAATAAATTATGCCAATACGGGACTAGCCGGGTTTATTACCAATAAAGGCTCCCACTTTATGTTGTAATTTAAAGTCTGTACATTCTCTATCCCGCCTTTTTTAACTTAAGCTCAGTCAAACCTGTCTAAAACTTACCGTTATGTCTGGCCTGACCTGTTAGATTCTAGTTTTTTGAGGACTAACATTATCTAATTTTAAATATAATCACCAATCACCCCATCTCCTTTAAATTCCCGACCCTAAGATTCTAACTTACTTTAGTAGCACGCATTAAAGAGAAGAAAATCGCACAGGCAAAGCTAATAGAGAAGAATTTCCACAAGGCGCTTTAGCTTGATAAGAAAATGTCTATAAAGACTTAAAGCGCGGAGAAGAAGCCTACAGAAACACAAGGTGTAGAGTAGGGGCCTCTTAGTATATCACTTTGCTGCGTCATAACAAACCGTACTAACTGCGGGCAGTTAACATCTAGACCAACCTAACGGCGGCTAAAAAGCGGTTTAGCTAGGGATTAAAAGGGTACTTTATAAAACCTAGGTGGCGAGTGGTATAGATACAAGGATTAATGCGCCGAGATAACAACTTTTAAATGGGAGATTGAGACACAGATTGCAGTGATCCGCCTTTGCTAATAAACCTACTAAAAGTCAATGGGCCAAATGCGAGGATCCTATAAGAGGCATCGCACTCCTTAGCCTTGCAATGGTACTTCTTCTTGCGCCTCTTTTTACGCCTTAGCTCACCCGCCCCCTTTATTAAATGCTATGTGCCAGCCCTTGGAGCACCCTCTGGTAAAATAGTTCCCCTTCTAGAGCTAGAGCTAGAGCCAGAGCCAAATCCAGAGCTAGAATTAGAGTCGGAGTTAGAGTCTTCATGTTACAATAAATTCGCACTCTCGTATGTGTCTCTAGGAGACTCTATTGTGGAAGTTTGACCTATTGTCTGGTTATTATAAAATTTAGCCATAAGATATAGCGCAAAATGTTCTCTTACCATACTCTTGGTTTTGGAGATGCTCCATTGCGATAATAATGTGAGAAAAGTACAATGGGAGCATCGACTAGCACGGAGACGAGCACCGGTATTTATGTTGTTCCGACAAAAATGTTCAATGCTTTCCGTTTATTACCTCAGCAAGCTTAGACGCGATTCCGTTGGTGTGGATTTTCAATCGGTCCGCAAGCGGACTAACTACGTTTGTGCGAAACCACCAGAATCACGTCTAAGCGTGTTCCGCAACGTTTATTAAGAAATCCGACTTTTTTTATAATGTTCCCTACGCTTATAGTTAAATTGCTCAACTATAACGGCTTAAAATACTACTAAAAGTTTATCGATTAGAGAGACGACCTGATATTTTATAAATATTAGGTCTAAATTAGCCTATAATAGCCCGAAGTTAAGATCATTTTCGCCAAAAAAAAAAACCTGGTATTAAGACCTCTGACTTAGCGGATATTGCAATAAATATGGCATATATAAAGCCCAAAAATTAATTTATTATAGAGTTGCTTCTTACGATTATTTTAAGCCTATATGCAGCCCTAGACCTTACGTGGGTAGCTTTATTAACTTTGTTAAAGATTATATATCTCCCCATATAAATTTAGTTACAACGGACGTGGTAACGAACGTCGTAACGAACGTCGCAAAGGACGTCGCAACGGGTGTATATATAAGGCCTAAAAGTTCATCGATTATAGAGCTGCTTCTGCGGATTAATTTAACGGTATTTCTAAGATAATAGCTGTTGTGGAGGTGTAGATCAATTTCGTTAAAGAAGGTGACTGCTCTACATATAAAACAAGTCGGATCGCCTAAGAAACCTTGCGAAAGTCCCTCAGACCATAGAATCAACTTTTTGACAAAAAAGGTTAGCGATATCCGCTTGTAGATATACGTAAGTCCGCTAATTGATTCTATGGTCTAAGCTTGCTGAGGTAATTCCGTTTACCTTAGCAAGCTTAGACGTGATTCCGTTGGTGCGGATTTTTAATTGGTCCGCAAGCTGACTAACTACATTTGTGCAGCACTACCGGAATTACGTTACCTCAGAAGCTTAGACCAAGAGCACAATGCTCTGCAGAGGCCCTACACAAAGCTCTGTACAAAGCTTTGCGGAGGCTCTATATAAAGCTCTACACGAAGCTCTGCAAGAAGCTCTGCACGATACTCTACACGATTCTCTGCATAAAGCTCTGCGGAGGCTCTGCACGAAGCTCTATATAGAGCTCTACCCGAAGCTCTATTTAAGGTCTGCTTGAAGCCCTATATAGAGCTTAAAAGCTCTACTAACACGCAGCACTAATATACTAGGAAGGTTCTACAATCGCTTATATAAACGCCCGTACGAACGCCTATACAATCGATCAATTGCCCATATAATCGTCTCTACAAACGTCTCTGCAATTGATCTCCCATACGAATGTCTACACGTCTGCACATCTACATGTCTGCACGCCTATACGTAGCTCTGCACGAAGCTCTACACAAAGCTCTGCACGAAGCTCTGCACGAAGCCCTGCACAAAGCTCTGTACAAAGTGTTACGGCACTGATACAGACCCTAGTCAGGGGCTCCTCGCTTAGAGCCTTGGCCCATGTATATAGACGTGTCCTTTCCTCGACCTTCTTCCAGTCCTTGTCTTGGAATTCTCGTTCACTGGCTACCAATAGATTCTGTTCTTTTGACTAAGCCTTTACATTATTCCAAGACTAACATCAATTCTACCTTGCACGAGCGCGCAGAAGCTTGCTAGAGGCAAGTCAAGTAGCAATACGTTCGCTGCAGCCTGGAAGAACCGACTAACCGACCAACCAACTAACCGACCGGAGCTATTCCTAGATGATCAAAATAAAGATATGGAAAGATACGCCTACAGCTTACGCGTAGTGCAGCACATTATGTCCGATCTTGCGTGATTATCTACGTACTACCCGAACGTGCCGACGTGCCTACGGAAGGACCGACCCAACAACAACCGTGCTGATACGCCTATAGAAGGACAATTCTTTTTGACTAATACTAAGCTACGCAAGCTGCGAAGAACGACCTTGGCTGAGACTGGGCTATAAGCCGCGATAAACGACCCCAATTAATACTGAGCTGTGTAAGCTTTGGTGAATGATAAGGAAAGACCAACACTGGTACCATACTGCCACCAACCGAACCAAACCTGACCGAATAATTGTGCTGATGTGCCTGCAATCTACTGACTAGCTGATAGACTGAGACCTATACTTAACCTACTATTGCCAACTGACGCTAGCACCGTACTGCCACCGAACTAGACAACGATTGTGCCAATATGCCTGCGATTTACTAACTAGCTAATAGACCAAGACCTATACTTGACCTACTATTACCAACCAACGCTAGCACCGTACTGCTACTGAACTAGATAATAATTGTGCTGATATACCTGCAATCTACCGACTAACTAATAGACCAAGACCTATATTCAACCTACTATTACGACTAGACGACCGTGCCGTTATGCCTACGGTTATAAGGCCTACGGACTACCTGACAAGACAATACCTACCCCAAATTTTTTTTTTCCTAACCTTTGTTCTTACGACCCTACTGACCCTGGGGGGCCCCTGCGGGGGGGATTTAACTAACGGTTTAGGGCGAAGCCTTTTTAAAAGCGGGGAAAGAGAGCTAGGGGATAATAGAGTTCTAGGAGGAACGATAAAGAACAAAAGGCCCCTAGCGATACGTAGTACTAGCCCGGGCTAGGCTATATAGCAGTAGAACTGTAGGACTGCATATATATATTAACCTCCTAACATTAGGACTGGCGCCGTATGGCCCGAATTTTTTTTCCTAACTACTTGCTACTCTGCCTGCAGCTACCCAGTTGACCCTTACTGCTCCGCCTATAGTAACAATTTGGAACAGATCTGATGCTAGAAAGGATAACATGGCTTTCTTGACGGGGAGGACAACTATAAAGCCTAAGGGCAGGCTTTACTAAAGGGGGGGATAATGTTACGGCACTAATACAGACCCTAGTCAGGGGCTCCTCGCTTAGAGCCTTGGCCTATATATATAGACGTATCCTTTCCTCGACCTTCTTCTAGTCCTCGTCTTGGAATTCTCGTTTACTGGCTACCAATAGATTCTGTTCTTTTGACTAAGCCTTTACACGAAGCTCTGTACAAAGCTTTGCATAAAGCTTTTTATGAAGCTCTACACGAAGCTTACCCCCTAATAGTAGCTCCGGGCCAAGGGAGGATATTTTTAAGGAAGGACCCAACTACAGCACCTACTAGGTGTTGCAATGGCTTTAAGTAGTAGATATCTACATATCTATATAGTTTTATTAATATCAGCAGACTATTTAATAAGATATAATACAAGCTTAGGTTTTTAATAATGCGTTTTTTAACTTTAACAAAATTGATGTCAGGACTGAGTAATAATCGTATTATAAAATTTATACTATTTAGAAGCCCTAAGTCTTAAAAATAATATATAAACTTTTGGTAATAATAACGCGTTATATAAATAAATAAATTAGATATCCGCAATCTCTATTTTGCGGATTTTGTTTAAGATTTTAACAAAACTCACTAAACGCTCTTAGACGTGATTTTGCAATTCAGAAGACGGCGTAGGTTATTCCAACGCTAGCTAAAAAATCACGTCTAAGCTCGCTAAGGTAAGGAATTACGCTAAGGCACTAATAAGCTCAAGCGCCTATTATGGAGCCGCCTTCAAAAAAACCCTAACCAATGATATTATAAGAAAAGAAATAATATCCGCAAAACTTGAAACCGAAAAATATAATGAGTGGTATAGGAAAGGATGGTATATAATAAATGAACACAAGTCCTACAATTGGATTGTTAGGTATTGTCTCAAAGTTGTTTATAAGGATAATACAATCTTTCTAACCACTTTTACTTCGTCCCGCCCCTCTATACCTGCCTCCTATATGGCATATTCTCTGAATTAAATCTTTGCATAAGTCTACCAGAAGTAGTTGCTATTATTTAAATACATTGCCGCTTCCTTAGGAGAGTATCGTATATAGATAACCTCTTCCGCTTACCATAGTCTGCCCTACTAAAGGGAGCATCTAGACCTTAAGCGGCTATTAGGTTCTTTATTAAGAAAGGCAACCTACTAATATTGCAAGGCTCGGCGTCACCTTCCTTTAGAGATATCATAAATTTCCCAAAAGTATCTAGGTTAACTCGTTTCCGAAAGTTCCCATCTTTATCTATAAAGAAGGTATTATTAAATGTTCTAGGAATCGGCCAATCATTTATTAAAAACCCAGCAGAGTTATTCGCTAATTTACTTAATAGGGCTTTAAAGGCTGGATCACTGCGTGTTATTAAGCATAGAATATATCCGGTAACTATATACTTCCCGTTATATCTCTCTAGGAGAGAGTCCAATTCGAAATAGAATAGAGATGCAATTATATAGCGTGCTATAGTATCAATCCGGGCCAATAGGGAGTAGTCCATTTTGACTTTCGATTTAAGTTTAGGTATACTTCTTATATCGTCAAGTCTCGGTTTAGTGGCATTAAAGTTAGTACTAAGGCGGTGAATTCTATTAAGAATTTAGACCGCCAGTCTAACAGTTTTACAGGCCCGTCTCACCATTTTATCGCGTATTTTCTCTAAGATTAGATTACGTGTTCTAGGGAACATTCCGCTTTTCCAAATACTATAGTAGTTATCTATGGATACCTCGTAATTTTTTGGCCCCGGCTTACTAGTACCTAGAGATATAACAAAGTCAGGTTCTTTAACAAGTGGAAACATTACTAATACCTCTAAAAGCGCCCAGAGTAGGGGGTTATTCTTAAGGAGTCCTGTATCTTGAAATATGCCAACCTCATCAATATATTTTGGCGGAAAGAAACTATAAGGTATAGTTAGTTTTAGTTATAAAAGAGGTGAGCTAAAGCATACCCAGGCGCTGCAGATGCGGATTGTGTGCTAAATTTTATATTAGTCTTATTCAGGGGTAGGGTTTATCCAATCTTATATTTCCCAAAACGGCACTCTTCCACAGCCATCCTTTGGCCTTACAACGGCGTTGTCTTTAGGTTTGTTAGACGACTCTTATACTAAGTTATATATAGGGAGCTTACCTTAATCTTCGTCCTATATGCCTACCCCGTTGTAGTTAGTAAATATATAATATAACGGATAACTGCTAACTATAGCGACTGGCAAGCCGATCTTTATTCCTATAGACGTTGCATAGGAGCAGTCTAGAATGCTTTTATCTATACTAAAGACTTCTTTTAGGACGGACTTGATATTTTAGGCTAAGTATAAACCGTTAGTAAAATACGACACTATTAACTTAAATACACGGGAAATAAATAGGATATTAAAAGCCTTCCGCCGTTTAAAGACACGTTCTGTAATATCTGGGAATATCTAAATGGACTCTTTAAGGGGCCGTCCCTTAATGTAATAATCTATGGCGATTACTGCTCCTTAAGTTATAAGTATTAATTTCTTTTCTTTAAAGTGTATTAAGCTCTTACCTATACTAACCCCAAAAGCAACTTTAATAAACCGCTGAAAGGAAATTGGTAGACTAATACGATCTTGTATTTGTTTTATTAGCATTAATGGCATAATACCCTATGTGCCTTCTTTATTAATACACAAGACTCCTACTCCTGTAGTTAAAGGGTATACTTTTATAATTATATTATTCGGCATCTCTTCTCTGCAGAGAAAGTAGTGGCGCACTTTAAAGATCTAGGGGTCGTCCTTACAGCGATCCCCAAACACTATAATACAATTCTCGCAAATACAGTACCCGCAGGGTAAGCAATACTGCGGTCTCCTACGCAAATAAGACAGATATGTGTTGCTACTCTATATATAGCGCCATCTATCTTGGAATCGTGTAAGGTTGCTCTTATAAATTTCTATAGTAGTTACATTATTGCAAGCGAATTGTTGAAAGTAGTAGACGAATTGGTTTTCGACCATATTAATAAAGCCACTTTGTAGAATGACATAGTTGGACTGCTTAAAGGCTATAACTTAAGCCTTACTTACCTGGCAGAAGACGTCCTTATAAATTATATTAAATACAGTCTTAGGTTCGAACGCTATATTAAAGTTAGTATAACTTAATTTTCTAGCGGGGTAATACTTACTATATGCTTTAAGCGGGTAACTATCTAGAAAGAGACTAAAAGCAGTTATTAGAACTACAAACTCCATTAGCTTATTAGCCAACTTAACATATTTTAGGAAATTTAATAGATATTCCGCTATATTAGGAGCAACGGGGTTATAGATCCTTAACGCTCTAATAAAATTAAAGGGTTTATTAACAGTTTCTAAAAAGTGCCCACAGGCGTACTTGAGAAAGGCGGTAAAATAAGTTATAGAGAATAAAGTTTGTATATCTTCTCTACTCTTTCGCACTTAATCTAAATTATCCATTAGATGCTCTTTTAGGCGTCTATAGCAAGCATCAACAGACATTGTGCCGTTTAGGAAAAGAGCAACTATATTAATTGCTGATATTAGCTCGGATAGATCCTTTATTATTTCCTCTCCTAATAACTATAGAAAGGCCTCTTTGGCCTCACTTTCTGCTCCTAGAGGTATCTTCTTAGTTACAATTACTACTCTCGGGTACGTACTCTTTAGAAGGGTTAATAAGTGGCCTTTCTCTAACTATATAGCAATGTGGCGGGCAATCTGTCTAAAAGAACCAAGATTAGCATAAAAGAAGCAGAAGACATCTACAAAAGAAAAAAGTAGGCGGGTGTAGATGCTATCTACAATTTTATTTAAAGAAAGGCCGGATAACCTAGCTTAGGTTCTCTAAATAGTTCGCTATATTGTTTTATGGCACTTATTAGCTGTAACTGTCTTTCCCCTAAGACTCTATTTAGGAAGATCGCCATCTGTAAGAAGTACTAGTCTGCTGTGAAAAATGCTAGATAGGTTAAGGTGGAGATATATCTCGCCTATACTTCACTTACTTGTAAACTTTCGCGCCCTCTTTACCCTAAATAGCTCTTGGAGGGCGACCGATTTCGCTATATTACCAATTAGTACGAATAGACTAGGTTATATATTAGGATTAGGAATATAATTGGTAAGAGTCTAGAGCCTATCCAATTCTAAAAAAGCAATTTTATTGCCTTAGGTGCAGAGACTTAGCTAGTGGGTATAGTAATAACGCTTTATAATTAAGAGAGCAGACCGGCTGTTTTAAGTATTAATAGAGTTATAGTAGAAAGACGCAGCTAGATATACAGCCCTTAGGATCCATATACAATAAATATTATTCTAATAAGGCCTAAAAACGGGCTTCTATAAAGTTAGAAGTAGCAATTTCGGGACCTCTATTTTTAGTAGCGGGGGACCAAGACGGGGCTCTCTTAAGGGTACCTAAAACTAGTCCCTATAGTTCCTTTGCCGGTCAATGCGTATTCTAACGGCTAATAAAAACGGTGTAAGAACCTACAATTTCTTTACTTTATATATAGAGCTCTGTATTTAGAATGGATTATAAGCACGGTTCTACCCGACCTAATTATAAGATTAAGTAAGTTACCTAGCCAATATAAAGGGTCTAAATAACCTTTAACTAGGTCCACCTTATTTATTCAAAAATAACTAATGCTAAACGCACCTAGTGATAAACTTAGCGACCCAGAATGTTCTAAGATTGGAAATTCGACCATTCCGCGATGCTCTCTTTATAATAGACGTCGATCATGGAGATACTAGAAAGGTTATACTACAGCACCTAGCTAAAATGTAAAAGAGCATATTTGCTTAAGACCCAATTATAGAAAATTTAAAAGTATAATGAAAGTAACGGGGTTTTATTGCCCTAAGTCTATTATACAGATTCATTACCATTACTACGCCAGTGCTGTTAGAATTAAGCGAGGAATGCTGACTAAGCTCTGGATACGTTGTGAGGTCAAAGTCTGCAGGCAATCTATATAGACATTAACCGCATCTACTGCATTACGAATCAATTAATATTCATCGTCTGTGTTATCTCTATTATTAAATAGACCCTCAAGACTGCTCTGCTGTGACCTTATGACCTTATAATTCCAACAGGTTATAAGCCTGGGTAGCAACACCTCTCCTAACTTGAAAATCGACCCTAAAAATGACCTCCTCTACCTTAACCTCAACAACACCTATATACGATCACAAGGCCGGTAAAATTGTCATTTTTAATGGAGACAACTTTGCAGACTGGGAGCGCACCTGTAAGGCAGCCCTAATTATATTAGAGGGCTAGGATTTTGTTACTAGTGCAGAGGACCCAAATTAAGTTAATTTAGCTGACGGAAGAAGAAGACGAGGGGAAGCAAACAAGATTATCTATAATTTGATAGGAGACGACCGTTAGGAAGAGATGCGTATGATAATAAAGGCGTACGATATTTAAGGAATGTGGGAAGGAATAAAGAAGTTTAATAAGGCTAATAACGAGGTCTATATCTCTAGACTCCGCAGAGAGTTCTATAGCACTATATTCGACCCTACGAAGATACAAATCGTTAAGTTCCTCTAAATACTTAATTAATTTAAGATTAATCTAGCCTTAACACCTTAAGCACTTACTAACAACAATATTAAAGAGTAGCTTCTCTTAGCCCTCCTAAGTAATGTTATATGGCAGAATGCGAAGACCTGGTGTCTATAAGACAAACAAGACCTTAAGAGCTGCATTACCCTTCTTTAGGAGTAAGAGACTGCTCTCCCTACACAAGTATAAAATGCAGCACTTGTATACGAGAGGAAAGACGAACCTAGGGGGAGAAGGGGAAACCAAGGTTAAGGTTAAACAAGGGGCAGAGGCTGTGCTGGTAGATTTAATTATTCCTTATTATGTTATCGCCATAGCTCATTATCTTAAGTAAGTAAAGAGCCAAGATGACCAGAAAGAGACGAGTGCAGAGTATGCTATTAGAAAGGTCACTACTAGAAAGACTATCCCCTACTTAAGTAATTCCAATTTAACAATGCTAGGAAGACAGATTAAAGTGCTCCTAAGGTAGAGGAAGTAGGGAATGTAGTAATAGCTAAGGAAGAATTTAACAGTAATTTAATCTACCTTAACCCTAACCCTAAATGTGCTATGCTTACAACAACGTCTCTAGCTTGGGCTCTTAACTTAGGAGTAATTAAGCACTTTACTAGTAACTAATTAGACCTGACACACTTAAAGAGATAGAATACGCCACAACAGGTCTGTACTATAAATAGGACCGTTGTCCCTGCTATAGGCTACGGTTAAGTTTAAATCGGTACCCTAAAGCTAAAAGACGTCTGGCTTGTACCTTTGTTTAAGTTAATTAAGCTAATCTTAGTAAGAACTCTTACTTAGGAAGGCTACTTAATTACATTTAACCTAGATGATTGAGCTACTAGCAAGCATAAATTAGGTATAACGTTTAAGGCCACTATAAGGAACAACCTCTATGTACTATAAGAGTATTAGGAAGCATTTAATGCAATAGTAGAAGTACACGATTTATAACCAAACGTTAGTGAAACAGATGCTAAGCTATAGCACCGCCGAACTGGATATATAAATTACAGTAACCTATTTAAGCTATAGCACTCCTTACTAGGTATAAAGCTTAAGAAGAGAGCAGTACTAGTTAGCAAGAGCACGTGCAAAGCTTGTCTAGCTGGGAAGATGTGAGAAATACTAAGCAAGAAGATGACTAAGCGCGAGAAGATACTTGGTTAAGGGCTATACCTAGATACTACGGGACGAATCGGTATATTAATTAGAGGTTATAACTACTACCTCCTAGCCCTAGACGACGCTATACACTATACTTAGGTTATTCCTTTTAAAACCCTTTAAACTAAAGAGGTACTGCCGCATATTAAAGAGATTATTGTAAGGGCAGAGAGGTTCACTGGTAATAAAGCTGCATGGATTTAAGCAGATAATGGAAAGAGGGAGTTTGGCTGCAGATTTTAAGACGAACTAATACCCTAGGGTATTAACTTTAAACCTTGTCCGCCATATAAGCACTTGTATAATGGCGCAATCAAGCGCGCAATCTACACAGTTGACTGCAAGACAAGGTTACTTCTATTTTAAGGAAATATACCAGTTGAACTCTGGTGCTATGCAGTTAAGCATGCTGTCTAGATTAAGAATTAAGTACCTACCTTAGCACTTCTATTTAACGACGAGTATAGTAGTGCTATTATACCCTATAAGGCATACACCTAATGAGTTCCTAACTTAAAGAATCTAGTTATTTTTGGGTGTTATACTAATCTAATTAATACGCTTAAAAAATACCCTAGGAAGTATAATTTAAGAATAAAACCTAACTACGTTTTTATGGGGTTAAAAGGGAGTAGTTAATTTAAGATAATAAACCTATATACCCAAGTAATTAAGCTATTTGGAGATACTAAAGTGAACAAGTATAGGTTCCTTTATAGAGCACCTTAGGTATAAGCTACAAGATATAGTAACTAAGTGGGCCGCTTAGATTAAGTGGGAAGCCCAGGTTAAGATTAAGCGGGACGCTTAAATTACACTATAAGCTAAGCCGCAAACTGACCTATACCTTCCCCTACTACCTTAAACGCGTTAACAGAGACTCTAGTTGCGAGAACTATAAGTAGGCCAGATAGTAACTGAGTAGGCCGCTCTAAATAAGTGGGAAGCCTAGGTTAAGACCAAGTAGGCCACTCTAATTAAGTGGGAAGCCTAGGTTAAGATTAAGTGGGACACTTAAATTAAGGTAATGCTAAGGGTGGGACGCCTGTATAAAGCACATTGATACGCATTCCTTATGCGTAGAGAATAAGGTCTAGAAGGTTACCAAATATAAGGGTTTTTAACGATACGGTGGTTTAGTTAGTAATAGCTATAAAAGCTATTCACCTAGAAGCTAAGAATACTACCTCTATAGGAGCACCTATAGCACCTTTTAACGCTATTAAGTTAGATTAGGCCTTAAGGGAGGACGCTCCTGGCTAAATAAAAGCTATCTTTAAAGAATTCCTCTTACTTAAGAGAATGCACACCTATACCATTATGAGGGGGAGAGTACTAGAAGGAAGGTTATTACTCCTAAATAAGCTAGTTCTAAAGCACAAGTATAATGCTAAGGGAGAAGTAATTCGCAAGAAGGCAAGACTGTGTATTTAGGGAGATAAGCAGACCCCCAATATTAATTATTTTAAGACATTTGCGTCTGTTGTATAATATGACACCTTTAGGTTCCTAATAGTAAAGGTAGCAGTTAAGGACCTTAAGCTTAACTATATTAACGTTAAAACTACATTCTTAAACCCGCCGTTGTAAGAATAGATTTATATGCAGATTCCTAACCTATTAAGAGACTTTAAACCTGAGCTTAAGGGCGTAAAAGACGTCTACTTAAAGCTAAATAAGTTACTTTACGGCCTAAAGCAGGCACTAAGAGAATGGTTTTAGATGGTTAAGAAGTTCTTTAAGAGTATAGGTTTAAAAGCAGCTAATGCTAACCCCAATCTCTTTATAGGAAATGAAGTATATATCTTGCTATTTGTTGACAATATACTAATTATAGAAAAGCGCCGATACCTTAATATTACAAAGATAAGAATCTTAAGAGAATGGAGATGCAAAGACCTAGGTCCTATAGAAGTATTTATAGGCTTCTAAATTAAGCGAGATTGTATAAACCGAACCCTTAAGCTACATTAGACGATGTATACTAAGAAGCTACTTAAACGGCTAAAAATAGACAACTATAATCCGGCTAAGCTATTAATACCAGTAGGTACTGTCCTAAAGCCCAATATTAAAAGCCTCCTTAAGTACGACGATGCGATAGTGTACTAGTAGATTATTAGCTCTATAATCTACCTCTTAAACTATACACGTCCTAATACCAGCTACGCTGTCGGTTAGTTAGCTAGGTTTATGGCAGCACTAGGAGAATCGCATTACCGCTTAAGTAAGCAGCTACTATAATATCTAAACGGCACTCTCGAAGTAGGAATTACCTACTTAAGTTAAGTAGTTTACCTTTCTTTATGCAAGCTTACGTTACCTACTGGTTACAATATCTTTACCGATGCTATATGGGGAACAGAACACGATCGGATATTATTCCAAGGCATAGCAGTTATATGCTATGGGGGAGCAGTAATCTGGATGGCTTAAAGGCAGAAGTCAACGGCATTAAGCTTAATGGAAGCAGAGATTATGGCGGCATCAGAAGGAGCAAGGTTAGTAGTATAGCTTGAGAAGCTGACGAGAGATCTAGGGGAGAGAGACGATAACGACGACCCCTTTATCCCTACACTCTATTGCGATAATAAGAGCACGGTTAACCTTTTGTACGACACGAAATACTACTAGAAAGCTAAGCATATTAAGACTTAATACCTCTTTATATGAAACGACATGGTTTAGCGAGGTCGACTTAAAGTAGTATATATACTAGGCAAAGATCAGCCGGGAGATATGCTTATAAAATAGCTACTAATTAACCAATTTACGAAGCACTGTGCAACGCTAGGAATCGGTAACTGACGGAGACGGTAACGGACGGAGATGGAGCAAGTTACGGAGGTTTTTCGCCTACTATAGGTTTTCCCTCTGTACGTAGGCCAAATGGCACTTGTAAGGTATTTGGGAATAGCTTTATAATTGCCTATTTGGGACAGACGAGGAGAGCGTCGCCAGCATGGGGGAGTATCAGAATTAAGCGAGGAATGCTGACTAAGCTCTGGACACGTTGTGAGGTCAAAGTCTGCAGGCAATCTATATAGACATCAACCGCATCTACTGCATCACGAATCAATCAATATTCATCGTCTGCGTCATCTCTATCATCAAATAGACCCTCAAGACTGCTCCGCTGTGACCTTATGACCTTGTAATTCCAACAAGTGCGAGCTCAGAAGTTACTTATATATTAGTTCACATAGTTAAGCTCCCTGGAGAGAGATCCTTGAACAATATAGTTAAAATGCCTAGAGATTTCCCATAGGAGTACGGCATAGGGCAACTCTCTCCTATAAGAGAAGAATTACCTCCCCTAGTCACTACTTCTACTAAACCTACTCTCCACATTTAGTGTTTATTAGATAGATAAGTAGCTTACATATTACCTCTATATCTTTAGCCTAGAAGTGCCTTTAATAATAGTCTTTATATAAACTTAGTACAGGTGTTTTATTAGGGCAACTATAATAATGTTCCATTGGTTCTTTAAACTCCTTAACGTTTAGGCAATGCTATAGATTAACAGTATTATCCCCGCATTTCTTACCAGATTAGAGAATCAAGCAATTAATACAATTAATTTCAACAGAGAAAGACTATTTAAACTATCTTTAGGCATTCTATTAGCTCTAATAGTAATTGGAATAAGAGTACCAGTCTTTTAAAAGAAGCAGTTCGCTAGGTAGAGAAGTTCGAGACATCTACCAACATTCTTAATAACAAGATGCTTAGGGGATGACTGGCTTAACACGGAGGAGATATATACAGGTTATAAACTTAATAGGTATAACCCCACCATCTACACCTAGATCTACGGGTATTGCACTAGAAAGATCTATTAACTCTCCTTTAGATATAATTACTTGGCAGCTAACTCCGTTAAGGGGAAAGAACTTCGCTATATAAAGAGCAGTATTGGTTCTGGTAAACCCATTCTAATCGGATACTCCAGTAATTATAAGGTCACTGGCAGAATTAGGGATATTTAGGCCTATAAGAAGCGGCTCTAAGAGCTTATTAGCTTAAAAAGTTATTAGGTAGGGCAGGAGGGGTATGTCCTTTAGTACCTCCTAGTAATAAAAATTGGGGTTAGAATTAGGGTTAGGCGCTAACGCAGTCAACAAATAGTGGAAAGAAAAATTCCATTACCGGGCTACTAGCTCCTTGACTAGCATCTATAATAATATTCGGAAGTCTATTAGTGGAGTAATTATACTAATCCTGGGACCCTAGAATAATTGGAGCTATTAAAGCGACAAATAACAAAAGGAGCTACATCTTAGATAGCGATTAATCTAAAGAGCAAGATATAAAATAGGCCGATAGCTTCTTTATAGATAGGAAGACCCCTAAAACTTCTATACAAGGCCGGACGGGACCAGAATTGGTCCCTTATACGATAAAAATAGTTTACCCTAGCTATGAGGCTAATTCTTGCTACTATTTTTGGATATAAGTTAATGAGAAAATTTCTAATAGCTGCTAGCTTCTTAGGTTACTAGATCCTAAAGCAGAGTAGTATATTTAACAATTATAAACAGAAATAAGATATATGTGAGGAGGTAGCAACATACCAGGGGAAACGATGCAGAATTATAGAAACTAAGTTATCTATTTAAACGGTGACGTCTATCTCTAAGTTGGTCTGTGCGGGAACACCAGAATTTCCAAGCACAAACGATTTAATTTGGTTGATTTAATTGGCCAGTTCTTATTAATAACAAATAGACTTAAATCACCGTGCGAAGGGATAATTGCTATCTGTTAGTTATACTATTTACTATATCTATAATTACCTACTCTAGCCCTTAAAATTATCTAGAACCTACCAGCTGAGATAGAAAAGAGGCGATGCTACTAGTTAAAAGAGGATTAGTAGTATATACAGTGCGGGATTAGAAGTCGGAAATAGCAGCAGTTTAAGGGTCCTACTACAGGAGCAGGTTTAACGGCTCCCCTTAGATAGGACTAGCAACAATGTCAAGGTCAGAGTAGGTTGTGTAGTACTTATTTTTCCCGTTAGGCAGTCCTGGAGCGCTAGACTCTATTGGCCATTACCATACCTAGTATACTGTGTATATAGAATTAGGTTGCAGATCTATAGGGATAACAAGATCAGTCTTATACTACTATTTGTTAGCAGATCTGGGCTGACTAGGAGTTAGGTTAGGAAACTTCTTCTAACATACTATAGAGAGGTCGCTATTATTAATTTAATAGTATCTATTATTGTTAAAGTTTTAAGTGGTTAAGAGTTTCCCTCTCTGGTTACCGCCAGCGCTGTCCACCGTCCACTATAGTACGTCCGTTAATACTTCGCTGCTGCTTGGCTAGGTTATTCTAAAAACGTAAACTATCCTAGCCGCTATTGGTTTGCCCGGCTGGTTTTGCGGTAGGGTAATATGTCCATTCTTAAGATACTTTATAGCTACGTAAGCCCCTAGCGAGACCTAAAGTTGTAGAAAATTCACTGTTTGGTTAGCGATCCTCTATATTAGAGCATATAGAAGATCTAAGCTATCTACCCTTATCCTTCCTAAGACTAATGGCGGTAATAGATAAGTTATTATATTATTATTAAAACTAGGATCAGTTCGAGAGATATATCTATAAGGGTAACTATTAGCCCCTATAAAGATCCCATTTTTAATAACCATAAGCTGTTTATTCCAAATATAGGTAAGACCTTAGTAGCATAGAAAAGCTATTAAAAGGAAGCGAAATATATATATTAGCGACATAGCGAAATGCTAAGATAAAGGATAGAATAAATTAATGTTTAGGTTCTTATAAGTTATAGTATATATAGAGTGGATCTACTGCCATCTAAGCACAACTTATTTATACTGCGTTATGTTTAGGGTCCAATTTCAGCCCTTTAACGGGACCGCTTTTGGGAAAAATTATAGACACGCTAGTGGTCCGTTAAATCTGAAGCAGCCCTCCATCCAAGCACTATACCATAAAAGACATCCTTCGTCCTAATACAGCGGTATGTTGTTCTAAAACCTCTCCCTAAGTCCTCTTAGAAATAAATATCGCTCCCTACCCGCGTTATCCTATCCTGCCTAAATATCTCGCCTCCACCTTACGTTCTGCTGTATGAAATCGCCCGGACGTTAAAGGTCACTATACTATAGGCCCCACGTTGCTAAAACCTAAGACACTCTCTAGCTGTTTCAAATGGGCGCTATAATAGGTTGGATAGGATCGTCTAGGTATTTTTAAATTGCTATATTATATTAATGTACTTCTAACCTCGTCGACCTAGCTCTGGAGGCGTTCCTTAAGTAATTTTGTGGCACCTTTAACATCCCCTTTAAGTTTTAGTATCAACTCTATCTATAGCCTTTAGAGCTAAATCGTCTAGCCCTTAAGTTGTCCCATCTTTCCCTTTAAATCTGTCTATCTTTATATTAACTGTATCTATGCCCTTTATGACCTCCGATACCTTAGTACCCTAGGGGGTCATTGCATAGGAAGTCTATCAAGGTGCTTAACACGCTAATTGCGCCGTATAATAAGGGTTTAGTTTGGTTTTAATATTTTAAGACTAAGGCAGGCAGAGCGCTTATAAACCATCCAATGCGGGGCTTTTAGCGCGGTGTATAAGGGTTTAAATACTTAGGCGGATAGTGCTATGTTAGCTTATAACTCGAAAATAACATTGTTGTTATTATTAATAATAGTAATGGTAGAGTTAGGTAGTGGTCGTCTTGTTATATATGCTATAAAGTTCCCTGTAGCGGAACACAAGAGGTACTGCCTATTTAATATAACTGTATTCTCTTACCTACGAACCTAAATCGTAATAGATACTTTTATGTCTTATTATATACTAATTTCTAACTTGTCTTATAACTCTAATAATACACTTCCTTGTTTCCCTCTAATCTATTAAGCCTAAGGCTATACCCTTATTATTGCCTCCTTTATTTAACCCCTAACAACCACGGTCCTAATATAGAAGACGCTGAAGGAAACCCGCTTACACTTTTCTCCTCTTTAGTATGGTTAAATCAAACAATAGCAGTTCTGGAAAGATTAGTGCGTCTTTTACAACTACTCTTTTAGGTAGATTTGTTTCTAATATCTACCCTTCTTTAAATATTAATTCCCTAGATATAATCGCTTTCCTAACCTTTTTCAACCTCTTCTTCCTAGCCGTATTTATAGGCCTTAAATACTTTCCTAACCCAATTCTCTCTATATCTGCAGGTAGCTCGTTTGTGGACTTAGAATACGCTAGCTGCTTACTAGATATTAGAAGTAAAGATACCTGTAACTTAGCTACCTACTTACAACTTGCTCCTTAGACAGCTACCATAACTCTTAATCTATTAATGTGTATATATAGATCTCTTTTTTTTTGCGGTTCTAGATAATTAATGCCAAATTAATATTTTCCAACTTTCTATACTGGTAGTATTTACTTTTTAGGCCATCTAACCGTCTCTTTAGTTGCTTATTATAAAGTTTAACCGACTTCTACTTTGCTATAGTGTATACTATAAAGCATGCGAATATTCCTAATCCTCCAGTCTTAGATCGCCGGCTGTATATTAGCGAAAACTCTATTTTTAAAAAAAGCTCAAGGCTCTTGGCTGGTAATCTTGTTAAATTAGCATGGCGTAGATCTAAGGCAAAATCTACTCCATCTACTAAGCGCCGCAGCGCTCCAATGTTAATATATACTATTTATAGCAAGTCTTAGTATTGGCACTCTAGGAGCGCCAAAGCTCTTAAATCCACTTAACGCCACTAATAAAAGTACTTAATCCACTGCTAGAACAAGTTGGCTCTATCTAGCACACTAAATTGCCACCAATCCAATAATATTACTGCTCTTGGTAGAGGACCCATTTCCATTATCCTGCCTTTTTAAGGTGTAGCTAATATTAGTATATTCTAAGCTGAAGTTGGTTAAATATAAAGCACGGATGGTAAGCGTATATTACGCTTATAGGCTTTGCAAATCACCGTTCTTACTTACTATAGATATTACACAATGGTATTTAGTGGGCTTAGGCCTTATAGCTTTATTTATTACTACTTCTCCGCTATTAAAAACTATTAAATTTAACTATACCTACGCAACATTTTATTTTTACAAGTATGTATTTTATCCACAGATCTATTGATATTTAAGAGGTTCTGGAAAGACAACGCTATTTAACGTAGTTTTGATTCTGGCATTTTTAGTAGCAAACGTTCTTTGCATTACTGTCCAAGTTAAAGATATTTCTGGGCTGATAAGACGCTCTGGACTAATATCTACGATTAATCTTACGCCACTGTTATTAGGGGCCTAGATAAATCTTATTACTAGCCTCTATAGAATTAGGCTTAGTACCTACGCCCAGATACACCAATAGTTAGAAAGAGTGGCTATAGTTAAAGGCCTTATTTATATGGCGGCGGCTGTATCTTTACGGAAGCCTAACCTGCGTACATATTTAGATGTGGTGGCGCTAATAGTAAGCTAAATTTAGTCCTAGGAAGCAAATACAAGCTAATAGAGCTCTTTAGGCTGCTATTACTATGGCTATTATGCTGCTCTCTTCAGTTGCTAGTATACATTAATACGCCTACGAAATCTTCTCAAAGCTCCACCTAATACTTGGCGCTATAGTTATAGCTGCGATATATCTTTATAGTCCATTTAAAGAGTTATTAACGCCGCCAGCGGTATATTTATTCGCAGCAATATGCCTTTAGATATTCATAGCTATCCTGCGATTCGGTCAAGTGCTATACCGCAATATTAAGTATAGAAAGCCGCTAAATTGAGTAAGAATATAACAAATAGCTTTTAAGACACCTTATAGAAGGGAGATACCTGTTCCGGATGCAGTCTATATATATATCCAACTATTAAGACCTTAGAAGCCTTGAGCTGGCCAGTATATATACCTTTGTATTTTAGGAGTAAGCCATACCTTATTTACGCAGTTATATCCCTTTTATATATCTTGGTGGTATCGCGATGCTAAGGGCAATAATGTTATGGTTTTAATTATCTAGAAAAGGAGTGGATTTACTAAAAGCCTATTCTTATATACTAATAATGATCTCGTCTATAATTCTGAAATAAGAGCCGTAATTAAGGGACTATATGGGAATAAACTTAACCTTAAATCATATAGGACGGTCTTACTATTTGCTATAGGGATTGGAATAGTAGGTCAGCTTCTATATATTACACAGCTTCTAGAAGGATGCTATAATTACAAAGTAAAAACCTAAAGGATTGCTCTATTTTGGGAATTAGACTCTAAACGTAAGCTCTCTTACACTTTTATAGAAATAACTTACTAATAGCCTCTCTAAAGTGCACGCGGCTTGGGTCGCTGACATAATAATAAAGCTGCTTAGTAGAGACATTAATAGGGTTTGTCCACTTCTAGATATAATATAAGGTATTTATATTAATTAGGTATTAGATTCTAGACATTTAGCTTTTTGTCTTAGGTAACTATCTTTCTAGCGAAACGAAGTGAGGAGATATTATTTACCCTAGAGAGCGTATTAGTACGGCGTACACCGTTATAAACGCTGAAAGTCTGATTAAATCTAAAATTGAAGGTCAAAAGGGTCGTATAGTGGTTTCTTATAAGTTATAACAACTAGTCCGCCTTTTAATTACTGCTAAATATAAAAATAGTATACACAAATAATAAGATAAGCGATAAGATTTACGAGATTGTTTAACGCACGTTAGATAAGGACATTTATTTAAAGGAACTGGACTTTTGTCTATACTTACCTAGAGGACATAACAGGCGGCTAAAGAGTGTGTTTAATCTTAAGAGATTAAAGGACATTGGAGGAAGTATATAGGTTCGCTTAATATAATAGATTTAGAGGGGTAGATTTTTTTAGATACCTAAAAGTCTCTAAAGTCCTCTTGCAATTTAGTAAATATAGCTCGCTAATTATACCCTAAGCATTACACAAATATAGTGATCGTGATCACTTAGCTGGAGAAAGTGGGTCGGAGATTATAGTATTTTAACTATAGGAAGTTATTAGAGCACATCCAAAGGAACTAACATTTTGTTAATTGGGAGGGTCTATAAATAGGGATAAATTAAAGATTCTAACTCTGAAAATAGGCTCTGGAACCTTTATATATATATAGTAAAGAAGCCAGTACTAAAGATTGTCAGTTGACGATATATTAGCAATACAATTTTGGCGATTATTTTAGCTTAATTTAACTCCTACACAATTTTATCCTCAATTTCCTTCTGCAACTTTTGGCAATTATTAAGTACCTACTAAAGGGATTTAATAACAAGCCTTACTTCTGCCACAACATATATACTTTTATAGTACTTTTGCCGTAGACCCTAAAGCTCTAGCGTAAGCTAGCCCTTCTCCTATGCCGCCCGCTTAAGCATCTGTTAAAAATTAGGAGTCGGCATTTCCTTAGATATTTGCAATTTGTCTTTAGTCGCTTTAATTACTATAGATAACTTATCGTTGCAGCTAATTTCTATATCAGCAGTGGTGGGCGTTAGAGGTCCATTGGAAGTAGGAAGGAGAAGATAGATTTTTATTCGCTTATGTCTAAGCATAATTCTTGTGTTAAGAGTTATTCATAGGTTTATGCTTACGGCTACAAATTCGCATCTTTATAGCATTACGCTAGGGGCGAGAATCGTTTGCTATAAATACTTAGGGCCCGCTTTTGGTCCCTATTAGATTTACAAATTATAGGGTCCCAGTTTACGACTCCTACCACAATACTAGGGTCCGCGGAGCTTAGAAGAGCTTATACCTAGCATAAGCTACATTCTTTCTATAAGGGAGATACAAAAGTTCCAGTAATACAGGAGAATAATATTAGTAACTTCTTACTAATTAATTTAGTGGCTCCTCTCCTAGCTTATACTAGACATGGGGTATTACAGCATTTAATCGTCCAAAGTTTTCACTCAGTTAAATGTTGGTATTAGGGAGAGACGCTGCCTAAAGATAAAATTATATTGATCGGATATCCGTGCACTAATTATAAGAATTAAATAAGGACTCTATCTATTGAAATATAGTTCTAAGACCTCTATATATACATAAGGAAAGGTGTAGGAAAGGAAAGAAAAGGAGAATAGAGGGTAGTAATAGAAACAAGGAGTAGGTAACCGAGTTAATAGTAGGTAGCTAAGTTGGGGCAGTAAGGACCTAATTTAGGTCAACAAATTAAAACCAACTAATATATGAACAAGTAATGAACTAAATAATATTGGAATAAATAAATGTAAATATAGAATCTAACTACGACAAATATAGGCCTTAATATAGGCCTATATCGGTACGAAAACCGAAGTGATTGCTATATAGATCGACTAAAAGCGGAACAAAGGAAGTCTGCTTATATAAGCAGGAAACGCGTGTAGACGCATATAGAGGACTCTTCCAAAACTATCGTTAACGAGTATAACTATGTGCCTACTATACGCTCTAGAAACAAGAGAATGCTAGTGCTATTCTTTAACTCTATTATACTTTTATATCCCTATATTATGCTTTATTGCTGCCCGCCTACGCTTTTTGCCCCTCCTAAGGGGCATTACCTACTACTCTAAGCTCTCTCTATGTGGTCTTTTCCTAACACTTAGGGACTGGATTAGTTCCGGAGATAACTTTAGGCCTACTAATTCCAATTATATCCGCTCAAATTTACTAATTTTGCTCTTGGTAGCACTAATACAATTAGCAGCATTAATTAATATATTCTAATAATCTTATATTATCTTAGACTTTTCGTTCTAATAATCCTATATTATCTTAGACTTTTCGTTTAGATAATCTCGCATTATATTAGACTTCTCATTCTTATAATCTTGTATTATCTTAGACTTTTTATTCGTATATTCTTGTATTATCTTAGCCTTCTTATTTAGGAGCTCCTTAATCCTGCCTTTAAGTACCCCCTTTATTACGGCATTTTCTACCGTATCCTAGTCTGCTTTACTTATATTATAGTCCTTGTTGTCACCACCTAGACGTCGCTCGTATTCCCAAATCCTAGACTTATAGGTGTAAATGGTTTTTTAAGTACTTTCTAGTTCCTAATATAGGGACAGACACTTGTTTACTATATTACTGAGTTCCGTAATCGCTTTCTCATGCTGCGCATGTAGGGATTTATATATATTAGCGTACTGAAGACGGTTCTGCTTGTAGGCAGTAAGTACGGCTTAGAAGTTATATAGGTTTATATAAGAGATACCTATAATCTGTAAAGTATTGTAAAGCCTATTATCAATAGCGAGAAGTTGCTGGTTAATAGGAAGAGATTAAGGTTAAGCGTTAATATAAGAACTTGATGGTTCTCTTTTTATATTAATGCGGGTTATTTAATAGATTAGATAGAACTGGTACCTAAGACTCTTAGGTCTTACCTAGACTGTATTACTACGTTTAATACGACGTCCGGGCTATTAAGGGGCCATGTTTTAACTAAAGGACGGCGTATATTGGCGGGCTCTGGCTTGGATTGGTGGACTCTAGCTTAAATTAGTGGACTCTAGCTTAGATTAGTGTCTTCTAGCTTAATAAATAAAATGCCTTGTATCTATAGAAAGAAGGAAAGTTAGAGCTATATAGAGCCTAAGCGGGCGGTGCGGTTTAGTGCAAATATTGCTATTTATACCTCTTGGGAGAGGATAAGCTCTGAAACAAAGTTTAAGCGCTATATCTACACTTTAAAGTCTTATCCGAAGCTGAAATCACTATTGCTGAGCCTAGAAATGGTATATGTTATAGCGCAGATGGAGGACGCGTAAGTGATAGGCAAACTCCTAGCCCTATAGTCCTTTGCCAAGAGATATACCCCATATTATAGCGCGGAGGAGGACGCCCTATACTACTAAGAGGAGGACGCCCTATACTGCCAAGAGGAGGACGCGTAAGTAACAGGCAAATTCCTAGCCCTATAGTAGTTCGCCAAGAGATATACCCTATATTATGGCGCGGAGGAGGACGCCCCATGCTGCGGCGCGGGGGAGCGCACACAAGTAGTAGGCAAATTCCTAGCCCTATCCCTTCGACCGTTAAGTTGTGTCCAATATTATCGATAAGATTTTAGCCAATAAGGAGCCCTAGATTAACAAACTTTTGGTATTATACGCATAGACCCATTATCTTATTGATAAGGCAAGACGCCGACAGTTAAAGGGATAGTTATTCGCCAAGGGGTATACCCTATGTTGCGGCGCAGGGGGCGCGTAAGTAATAGATAGCAAACTTCTTTACTAGGGGTATACCCCCGCTCTAAGCCACTAACACCTAGGAAGGCGCTATGCCTTAAATTATTGCCCTAATACTATACTAACGTTACTGATTACCTCTTAGAATAGCTAAAGAAACTAGTGTTAGTTCTTAACCACTTTTGCTAAATAAAGGAAGTTTAATATAAGCCGTATTCTTTTTTACTGCCTTAGGGGCCCTTCCTAATTTAGAGGGACTATATTTTGGTTCCTTATGGGGTTCTAGTTTTTGGGCACTTAGTATGCCCTCTTATAAGAATTATAGTAGAAAGGCCTTAACTATAATTTTAAAATCTACTATACACTCTTAGATGGAATACGGCTATTATGAATAAATATATCTAATATATAGGAGCTTTATCTTTAAACTCTAATTAATAAAAAGCTTTATAAGGACAGAGGCTGTCTCCGAAAGTTTTTGGCACACTAATAATTGCATATAAGTTTTTAGCAATTTATAGCGGATGCTAATAAGAGGTTATTGAGGAGTGAGAAAGATCTAGCTATGGAAGAGACGCGGGACTGGCTTCAAGGCGGATAGTACAAAGGGATAATAATCCTTAAGGACAGGATTACTATGTATTTTAGTACTAATAGACTCTCGTCTTTAATACTAGAAGATAGTATAAATCTATAGTTATTTGCAACTGACCTGCGGGGAATAAAGCGGGAAGATGCAGATTAGGAGTTAGGACAAGGCGTAGCAATAAGATATTAAATCTAAAACCTTGGTTTTAAGGGGAGAGACTAGTTTAAGCTATAATAATAAAATAGGAATAGGTCTAAGCCACTAAGCACGGACTGTTTTTATTAATTCTTCACTTTGTAGTAGCAGAAGGTGAAAGCGTAATACTTAAGGGAACGATTAACGCTTAAAACTAATAACAATACAAGCGTTCGCATGCCATTATATCTATATAGAGTATATAGCAAGTCTCTTAGTTAGCCGCTAACTAGGCAGTTACTAAAATATTATAGTAGGACTTTACCTATTCAGAAAGCTACCCTTGCTATAAATTGTGCGATTTTCCGCTATGGCTTCCCAATAAGCACTGTTCGCAACTATCTATAAACGTATTATGCAATTTAACTGGTATAGCCAGTCTGCTAATAACCGCCTGGGGATGGCCTGTATAGGATAATCTGTCTAGTCTTCTGGCTATAATCCCAGACGATTCGCTACTGCAGATACAGCCTGCTGTTAAAGGTTAAAATGTTTTATTTAAGCTATTAAGTAAGGAAGAGGGACTTAAGGAACTTAAGCAAGCCGTTTTAGGGCTTTAAAATAGAGTAGAGAAACTTAAAGGGCTTTTTATAAACCTATAGAATGATTTTAGGAACCTTTAGAATGATTTTAAGAACTAGCAGAATAAGTAAGTCTCTATATAGTTGGGAAGTTTTTAAACGTAGCTAACGTATGTTTATAGATTAGAGGAATAGAAGATAAGGTAATAGTTTAGGACCTACTAATAGTTCGATTTCTAATAATGTAATAGGTTTTGTTGGGAGATCAATACTTCTGTTGAAAAGTTAAAGGCATAGATAGTAGAACTTAAGCGGACTATAGATAGCGTAGTAGGAGAGCTTAAAGATAGCATAAAGTTAAAGTAGCTGGGCTATTTAGGGATAGTTTACGCTATTACCGGCCGACAGTTTGTTAGTTACTTTAAGTGGAATTTATATAGTAAGCGACTATTTATTAGTATGGGACTCTGTAGAGATAAAGGAATGTATCTACTATATCCCTTTTCCATTCTAATAAGGTACTTAACTGCCTGACTCTAGCAGGAATATATAGGCAACGTTCTTAGTTATAAGAAGTCCATTTTTAGGACCGCTTATTTTTAGGAGTAGAACGGGCTATCCTTCTATAATTAAGCTCTAGGCCCTATATAACTAGCTGCTAGAACGTATATAGCTTAAATAACAACCTGCCTTCTCTTACCCCTATTATTACTCGATTACTATTTAGCACCTCTTAAAATTTGTAAGTGTACGCACCATATTAATTTCTTATATAATGTACTATATTTTACCTGCATTGCGGCTGCTTGGAAGAGCCTTTGTTAGAAAAAGAAAAAGGGTTGCCTAGCGTCTCTACTTATCTCTCTAAAGTAGTTAGAGGAGCATATAAGAAATCTAGATTAAAGAGATTTAAAGTTTTAGGCCTTTATAATGTAATATATTAGAAGCATGCCTGTAAACTATTAAAGCAATTACTAATAAAGAGATGAAAGTTGCTAGCCCTTAAAGTAATATTAATATAGCTAAATCTATCTACCTGGACTATATCCTAAATCTTTAGTAGATTCTATCCTAATTCCCTAAAACGTAAGCCAGTCTCGCTTAGCCGCTATTTCCTTACAAGTGTGTTTTTTAAGCGTATTGTGCATTAACTAAATAGCTTTATAGGCCTTCTGTAGTAGATTAAGTATAGAATACTAGTATTCCTAATAGCGTACAAGATGTCGCTGTAAGAGGAAATTCTCCCTTATAAGCCTTTTAAGAGTCTCTAGTTAGTCCCTTTTCTGAAACTCTTCTACCCTTTTTATTAAGGTTTTAATGGAGAAAGTTTTATTTAGGGTGGAGGGTTGTGTAGTCAAAATCTTAGTTTTATAGCTAGAGTTAGTGTCTATATTGTCGTTTATAGGACAAGTAGGGGTATACTTTAATGGTAATATAGCGGAAAACATTACTGAGTACTAGTTTTTAGGCGGGAAACTTAGGGACCCGAAATGTATCCCTTTTGCTATTATTATTTAGGGCCTACTTCCGGCTAAGGACCTGGTTTTAGGCCCGTTAACACATAGAACAATAGTGCTCCCAGCAATATGCCCTCTATATTGGGTCCATTTCTAGAACGGCAACCATTAGGCGCCTCTGCCTCTTAATAGTCTATTTAAGCGTGCTCTTATTATAATTAATTTTTGTGTCTTTAGAAATACTGCTAAGCTAATTTAAGCTATTTTAATCTAGAAGATTAATTACTACTTTGACTGGAAATTAAACAAATCAGTATGTTCTGTGGATGCGGTTATGCGCTAATATAGCCTAAAAAGAGCTCTTGTAGGCCTATGTTAGAGGATAAGCCGATTTACTCCCCTTGTATTATAAAAGGAATGCAGAAGTCTTCTACTAATGGAGAGAAGGTAACCGTGGTGCGCTTTTACAAGCCTAGTTAAATCCATTTTAGAAGACCCGCCACGCCGTTACCGGAACCTATAGTGATGGAAGATCCAGCTGGCAATACTAGGGAAGAGTAAGAAGGATGTCTTCTTATAGGTTAAGGGGATTAGCCTTATATAGTGCGCTAAATATCTATTAATTCTTTATTTGTAAATCTAAGGATTATTCCTAAGCTATATTGCTTAGATGCAGTAATCTTGTTAGACCGGATTTAAATCTACCTCGTATTAGATTTAATGTAAAGTTATACCTCCCTAGGCAGGTATCTAGCTAATATAGGAAGACACTAAGCCTAAATTAATTTAGACTAGAGTGGATCTAAGGCCAAATCTAATCTAATAAGATTACTACTTAGATAATATATCTATAACGGCATTGCTTATGATGTAAATAGAGTGGTACTTTACTAAGTTAATAACTAATAAGTTTAATAGTAATCTTCTGGCGTAAAGTAAGTGCTAATAAATAATTCTAATTAATTGCATTATCGCCTCTACCTTATATCTATATATAAAGCAGTAAAGTAAGAAACCACGCTAGCGCTAGATTAGGACCACAGCTATCTAAATAAAAATAGTAGATAAAAGTATAAAAATATCTAGGAAACCCTACTTAGATAGAACACCTACTCTAGTAAGAATACTAGGGTCTGTTAGCGTGGGTGTTATAAATGGTTAAACTAAAGGTCTAGCAGTTGCATTAAAGTTAAAGGATGAGTTGGCAGCGTTTAGTAGGATTATAGTAATGTTAGACCAAGAGGTTATAGAGCACGTAGTAGGAGATCTGTCCATTTAATAAGGACTATAATGCACTATTAAGGTTGAGTTTAAGAGAGAGGTACTTTTGGGCCTATAAAAGCTAGATATAATGACGAAATTGGTAAAGCTAATAATACTAAAGCCTAATAGATTACTAATCTAGATTTAAACAGTTGCCTCTATATAAGGGTACGAGCCATTTACCAAGGGTAAAAGATAAAAAGGAGTTGGCGTGGGTTTACTAGCGAATGCAGTTATAGCTAGGGCGATACTACTAAGGCTTTAATTTTAAGCTAGACTAAGCCTAGTAGAAAATATAAAAACTTATACAACAGCGAGTAAATGTATAGCCTTTTTTATTGTTATGGAACTTGCTAATATAAGTACGGGAGTAACCGCATTTGTGTAATTGCCTTAGATGTCCTAAGAGCACGGAAGGGGTCCAGAATACGGTCCTTGCGTAGGATGGTAAAGCTAACCCTTAGAGCATAGGCAACTAATTATAGCTAATAGAAGCCGTTTTTCGGTCCCTCTTATATGGAGCCTAAAAATAGGCCTTAGACTAGGTAGCCTCTTTTTAGTCTTTAGAGTTCCAAATACCAAAAAGAAGCATAAAAGGACGGTGCTTTATGGTGATTATATCCTACATACCCTAAAATCGTTTTATATTCTTCTACTTAAATTGCTTAATTAGCTGGCCTAATTGTACAAACTAGATAGTTTAGGGCATGCCTTATTTACGTTATAGTTTATATTCTGCTTTAAGTCGTTCTTTATATCCCTTACTACTTAATATTAAGCAAGCACAAGCCTTAAACTCGTCTGCTATATAATCCGCCAATAAACAAACCAGTGGACGTTGAAGCGTATATCTTAGTAGGGGCCTATTTCGCGGCCGCTATAGGGCCACAATCCACTACTAAGAAGAGGTTTAGTGCCCTAGGCGTAAGGTTATCAATCTAATTACTTCTTATTTTAACTCTATACTATCCCTAAGAGAAAGTGATCTATTAATTTATAAGGAGCGTACTAGTTAAACTCCTATATATACAAGTGCCACAACTATAGGAAACATACCACTACTACCTTATAGTAGGCCTTCCTTTAGTGAGAACTCTACTCCAACTCCCTTAAGCTAGTAGTAAGAATAGTTATTATAACCTATAGAATCTGGTACCTTGTCTACTTTAGCGGGTAAATAATAATCGCCTCTTAGAGATCTAATTTCTAGAGGGTCTCCTAATATCTCTTCTTTATCTCCGTTAACTTTATAGCAACAACCCGTAGAATTAATTAAGTCTACTTTAATTCCTAAATAACTTTAGTGGTTAGTGTTACTAGAGATCTAATCTTAGTTACTAGCCCTTAAAGAGGAAGTTACTACCTTGTCTACTATAGTGTGTAAATAGTAATCGCCTCCTAGGGATCCTATTTCTAGAGTATCCCCTTATCTCTGTTAACTTTATAGCAATAACCCGTAGAATTAATTAAGTTTATTTTAATTCCTAAACAACCTTAGCGGTTAGTATTACTAGAGATCCGATCTTAGCCAGCAACCTTTAAAGAGGAAAATCCTATTTCTAAAGAGTCTCCTAATATCCCCTTATCTCCATTAACTCTATAGCAACAACCTATAGAATTAATTAAGTCTATTTCAATCCCCTAATAACCTTAATAGCTAGTTTTAGCAGAAACTCGATCTTAGCCATTAACCCCTAGAGAGGAAACTATAAACTAGCTACCTAATATATTAAACTAACCTTTTGATTTACCTCCATGGCAGGTACTTGGCCCTCTATAGAGAGTCTATATAAGGTGGCAAGAAGCACTAGAAGAAGATTAAAATAAGCCTCTATTACAGCTTTCCTGGTATGTGCTGATAGGAGTATTTCGCTTAGTAGAAAAATCAGAGGCTTTTCACAACGTAGAATTAAGATATGGCTTTTGTTATTAGGCCATAAGGGATTTGGTATTAGACGGAGATTTGCTGTTAATAGACGGAGATTCTAGATATATACAATATAGCTATGCTATGCACTGGGACTGTATTGAGCGTGGCGGTCTTAATAATAGATGCCTAGTCTATCCCACTTAGTCTGCAAGCTTTACGAGTCGTCTACTAGAGTTAGAAGAGATGGAGTGCTTTATATACAGAGATAGACTGACGTAGAGTACTTAATTGGCAGTTTTATTATGCAACCATAGGTTCTACCAAGACTGTATTAAAGACGGTAGCTTGGCAAATGGGTATCCTATATGCAGACATTCGGTTCCAATGTATAGAAGTTGGCGTAAAGTTTATATACCATCCCTACCTCCTACTAGAGCAGGCACTCCACTACCTCCTAGTATAGGAGGCACTCCCCCACCACCTCCTCGCGGAGAAAGTGCTACGATGAGGAATTAGGATAGGGATAGGTTACTTAGCGAGTTATTCCACATTTATCCTAAAATTTGGCATATCTTCGAAGAAGAGAAACGGAGATTGTAAGAAATTTAGAATATAGCTAACTTTGATCTAGATAGATGGCTAAATGATTTCCGTGCTAACTATATAGATCCTGGAAGTGGTATAAGCAGCATTTTAATATAATGGCATTTCTCCAATTATAACCCAGATCTTAATATACAGGATCCTTGAGTTTGGGATATAGAGAGAGACTAGCGTAATACTACTTTCTATAATGTAATCGTTACCGCGGTCACCTCCTTAATGAATAATAATATGGATAAAGGTAGCGTAAGGCTTGCATTTTATAACGCGAACTAAACTAGGTCTTAAGATACTAGTAATATATTTTATCCCAATTTTTGGTTGCCCTATAAAAGAATATATAGGAGAGCCACCATAGATAACAATCGGCAGAAAGTTTGATCGTATATAGTCAAATATATTCGCAAATTCCATAATTATCCTATTATAGAAACGCTTTGCGGCACGCTTGAGCCAACTTAAGAGGATAATAACAATAATGGAGAGTCTAGCGGAAATGCAACACCGCAAGAAAACGGTAGCCAAGAGTAGTGTAGTGGTAATAGAACCTTAGGGAATAACGCTAGTGATACTATTCCACCTACAGGAGGTAATGAAAATAGAGGCGGAAACTAGTCCCCTAATGGCATAGTTCTACCAGCAGGAGGCAATGAAATTCCATTTATAGGAGCTAATTAACCCCTAGATATTCCATCTACTAGGCCCAGACTGCATACGTCTAGAGGATAGGTATATAACAATAAAGTTAAAAAGGAGATCGCAGGCTATAGACTATATGCTAGTGGATATTAATTGCTTCTACAGACCCTAGCTCCCTAAGGGGGTTACTTAGATTATAAATTAGTTGCAGTATATCTTCTAGGAGGGGACGCTGTTATTAAGGGATATAAAGAATATATAACCGATTAAGGAGAACAGCTATTTCTTTTTAAGGAGAGTAGTATTAACCTCCTAAAAACTAAGACCAAAGCGGAGATAACTATTACGGGCTAGAGTGTTTTTAGACGTTATACTACTCCTCTATCTAGAGGATATTTGAATGCACCAATATAATATTTAAGGCTAAAATTTTCAGGCGAGCCTGGAATATATTAGTATGCCAAAGGCATACTAGAGAGATATTATAATCGTCCCTAGGTTAAGAGTCTTCTATAAGGCCTCTACCGCGAATCTGGAATTTTGCCTTTAGTATTTACTCCTTCCAAAACACAGGGGAGAGTTATAAGACGTAGACGTTGGAATGCCACCACTGGAATAATAGGAGCTCCTCTACCTTACTATATAACCCCTCCACTAGGTACTAGCTATACTGCGCCATTACCTATTAGCCTAATAGCTGTAGGACCTAATAACCAGCCTCTATATTTAAATGCAACCCCTTAGCCTCCCTACGTAGCTCCTCTACTAGATACTAGCAATTAACCTCCTCTATAGGCTACTAATCTGGCTGGTTTAGGAGAATCTACTGTTAAAGAACGGCTTTCACGTCTTAAAGCGATAATTGAAGAATTATTAAATACGCAGCGTGGACAGAATAGGTAGATATATAACTTTAGAAAGTATGCATAGCTAGAGTTATAGGGCTGCCTTTAATCCGCTTTAGACGTTACTTACTATAAACTAGCTTTGATATAAGGACAAATAGATAAAGAAAATAATAAAATTGCCTAGTAAGATTTGCGTTAACTGCCCGTATACACTAAGGCCTTATATTAGAATTAGTTTTATTCTATTTAGGCTCTCTTAATTTTCTTTAAGGGGTTTATATAAAACCTACCTCTAAAGTTTTGTTTATTTTAATATCTACCTCCTGCTAATTAAGGCTTACTTGGCGCTTTCAACCCCTCTACTATATAGGGGGCCGCTACCTTAAACGCACTATATACTTAAGCACACCAACACTCTATATAAAAAAGAGGTTAAGGTTTAGAATATAATACACATATACTAAGCCGGTTTTTACACGTCTGTAAAAGCTATAGCGCTTAGTTATAACGCAAAGCCATTACGCGTTTAAGGTCAATTAAATGGCCAATAGTTAAAGGGAGAGTGACCAGGTACTAGTAAGCTCCTAAAAAAGAAGTAGAAGGCAGAACACGCTATTACTATTACTTATAGGCGAGTAATAAGGCAGGCCAATAAAGCCTTAGGAATTAAGACACTAAGGTTTAAAAAGAATGGTTAATAATTTAATAATATACTATTTGGTGCGCTTAAGCATATAGTGCGTTTAAGGTGGCGGCCCCCCTGCATAGTAGGGGGTTAAAAGCGCCGGGTAAGCCTTAATTAGTAGAAGGTGGATATTAAAATAAACAAAACTTTAGAGGTGGATTTTGTATAAACCCCTTTCTTTAATCAATTAACTGATTCTCGCTTTATACCCTATTAAAATTCGCGCGTTTAATTTTTTTTTTATAGGTCCTTTAAGCTATTCTATTTACCTTGCTTAATACCTGTTGTCGGCAGGATTCTATTTTTGTATATAACTTAGAGAGAAATAGAATATTTATTTATAGTTTAACTTAAAAGCAGAGAACTAATATTATTATAATCCCCTTAAATATTCATTTTCCAAGGACAGAGGTGTAGGTATATTTGCCTAAAAAGCCGGCTAAGGAAATCTTACGTCGCTAACATTTACGCGGAATATAGGGTTTAGGCTAGGCCGCCTTCCCTAATCCAACTTCCTTTCTTATTATGGAATACACTTTTATCGCTTGGCTTATATCCTTTAGGCATAACTCTACCGCTAGCTACTTACGTTTATAATTAGGGGCATGGCTAAGTAACCAGTTTAGTGGACCCGTAAACGTCTATAGTTTAATTAGGCTAAGGCGGGGGTGTATATAGGAATGCTAGCTAGGTCATTCTTGCATAAAGTTAAGGGTAGCTTATACGCTCTTGGCCTAAGGAATGGATATGCTATAGATACTAGTTAGTCTGCTTTAACCCCCCCTAAGGTAAGCAGTCAAATTTGGTTCGTGCTATATAAGACAATAAGTTGCAAGGGAGTATACTAGGAGGATTGCGGAAACGCCCCTAATGTATACTAGCAATGCGTGAGTCCGTAACACTAGAAGAAAGAGAGGATATTGCTATAATTTAATAAGCTAAGCGGTGCCGCCTTAACCGTCTATAGGGGCTTAATTTAAGGTTACTTATTTATAGGTATAAATGTATACTTAGGATCTAAGTGTGAGAGGTTGCTATGTTATAAATCGTAGCGCTAATAGTATCGGAATACGGATCGCCTTATTACCGCTCCTTAAACTATAGAATGATTTCACTAATATTAAGGCGCTAACCGGTGATACTCTTTTAGCTAGATGGGCTCTATATAAACCAGTAACTATGCTATAAATGGTCAGGTTTCTTAAGACCACATCTTAGGGGACTTTAGGAAGGATTAGATAATATAGATCATTCATCTTTCTTATATACAGGCATACGATGCGGTAATCCCTCAGGTTGCCTATCCGTTAGTAGTAGCAGTGTGCATCGATAGCGATGCCGAGAGAGCAGGGCTCTTAAGTGGGATATGCGGCTTCATGCGCCCTATTACGTTATGTTGTAGGTAATAGGACGCTAAGCTCCTAAAGGGTATCTAATAGTGCAGCTTGCAAAATTCCCTTACCTAAGATGGCGCTTCGAACTATTGGTTAGCACTGGGATCTCTAAGTAATAGGATATATATTGGACTTATAGCTCTTTTAGATCCTAGTAATTGGATATTTATACAAGCCAACAAGAATCGAGACTATATATACTACCATTAGCCAAGCAACCCTAAGATCCGCATTTCGTATTTCCTATCTCTATTAACTACGTAATAGCTAATGATTCTTGTTTCTAAAACGGTTGTATTAGGGCATCCAGCTGGCTTTAGTTGCCATATGGCGGCGTAATCGTTTACAATAACTTTTAGTGGAGCATTTCGATATCCTAGGATGCCGAAATTCCCGCAAGATTTATATATATATATACACGTCCTCTTGATTAGATCCTTTCTCGCTATTCTTATCACTATTACTGTTAGTTATATAGGGTGACTCACCAATAACGACTACTTGAGTAGGTTACAGTGATGTTGGTTAATAAAGCTTATTTATTAGAATGAGGGAGGGCGAGGAGCGTAGGGCTCCTCCCCGCGCTAGTGCCGCGGCGGCACGTAATAATACGTGACAACTACTTGCCTTATTCCCAACACTAGCAACTCTTCTTTTGTGGTTGTTGTCTATATATATATATCGCTTGGCTAGCGGAACAAATACCAATCCTCCTTACTTACTATTGCCGTTGTAATATAAGTCTCGCTATCCTAAAGTTTGCCTTTTAGCACGTGGTGCTTCTTACTTAGGTAGGCGTCGTGTCAGGGCCGCTAAGGCGCTAGTAGTAAGCGAGCCAATAGCGATTTTCCATGCCGGGTATGGAAAATCCTAATTGGCTAGTTGAAATTAGGGTCTATAGAGCGTTATATTTTTACTTCCTTTTAACCCAACCTTTAACCCATATATATAGAGTATTTATATTAACGAATGTTTCTAGAGCCTTGTTTGGGTTTGCCTTTGTTATTATATCTACTAGGTTGTCTTGGCCATTAATCTATTAAATCTTAAAGAGTTTTTGCCGTTTGTAGGATTGCCAAAGTGCTATAATATTGATTATAAGGCGCTTCTCCTTTATAGTACCAAGCTTAACTAAACACTTATAAAGGGAGTATAAGTCGGTACACACGACTATAGGGATAATAGGAAGTCCAAGTTGATCTATAATTATCTTTAGGGTAGTTCTAATTATAATTACTATGTTAACTCCGCTAACCATTCTATATATCTCTGACGCTAGAACGCTTTGAGTAACGCACTTACTCTTAGTTAAGCTCTAATAGATAAGATTACCGTGGATTATAAAGTTATTCTCTCTAGTAGATTTGTTTATAATAATAATTTTATATCCTAGCTAGGAGCTAAAATCTTTATTATTTATAAACGATCTATTAATAAATATAAAGAGCTTAGCGGTGGGAAGATTAATAGGCATATAGAGTAGTCCCTAATCAAGATAGTTTATTTACCAGGAGAGACGCTTATTTAGGGCAAGGATATTATCCTTAGTTGGTTCCTAGTATTAGGCGGTAACAAAGAGATTAAATAAAGCCTTGGGTTAATAAATAGAAGCAATATAAGCTCCGCGAGCGCGTTGCTCTACGTATTCTTGTTTTAGAGAGTTAACGTTAATAACGTTAATCTTCTTACCTTGACCCTTCTGGCGCAAAGCAATAGAATCCTTGTTTAGGGAGAGGATGCATCTATTAAAAAGTAATGGTGTTATTAAAT